>Ga0114962_10003802_pt1 | contig 12162 bp, 11 predicted proteins | sample C_130820_MF_Meta_FD_87017 | JGI IMG/M metagenome (GOLD analysis project Ga0114962, IMG submission 87017) | Freshwater microbial communities from Lake Croche, Canada to study carbon cycling - C_130820_MF_MetaG | ecosystem: Environmental > Aquatic > Freshwater > Lake | place: Lake Croche, Canada... | reverse complement strand
TGGAATTTTATAGATATGACCAATACTGCATAAAATCATAAAACCGTACATAGTACCTAATATAATTGCTAATAATGGCATAGTGCTTTCTAATATCTTATCTCTTGGTACTATTTCACCGACATTAATATAAATATTTCTACAAAAACTTTTATTTCCTGCTCTATCTACAACATTTATTGCAAAATTATAAATTCCAATAGGTAAAATTGGTGATGAATAATTTGAATTATTTGTATTTAATTTAGTTCCCGGTGCGATATTATTTACCGTATTGTCGCATGTTATTAATAAATCATAAAATTGTCCCCCTGTCATAGATATAATTAATTGATTAGATTTAGAAGAAGAATTATCAATTATAGGACAAATTAGACTTACTACTTTTGTAATAATATTACATGTAGTAATATTATCTAAAGAATCTTTAATTGAAATAGTAAAATTATATGTTCCGGGTAATAATATTGGTGAAGAATAATTTGAATTATCTGTATTTAATTTAGTATTAATTGGTGTAGAACCAACAATATTATCGCATTTTATAATTAGATCTGAAAAACTATTACCATTAATATTTAAAATTAATTGATTCGAAGTAGAAGAAGATGTATTTATAACGGGACAGACCGCTTTAACCACACATCTTGGATTACTACATATACGCGGAACTGGATCACATAAGAATAATACAGATACAGTAAAATTATAAGTATTACCTTCAACTAAATTAGATGCGGTATAATTAGTATTACTTGTATTTAATTTATTTCCTATTGCAATACCATTAACTAATTTATCACAGGTAATTATTAACTCTCTAATATTACTACCACCGGATGCATTTATTGTCATTGTATTATATGTTTGATTTGTTGTTATATTGGGAAGTACATTTGGTAGAGGATTTTTTATGAATGTACAAAATAATTTTTGTATATTAGCATCTGTTAATGCGCTATTAAAAATTGCTAAATCAGTAACATTTGCATTATATTGTGATCCACCTAATTTAATTGAATTAACAGATGTTTGTGTTGTAGGATATGATGTCATGGTTAATGGTATATATGTATTATATGCATCAATATATAATTTTACAGTACTGATGTTATTAACAACATCTATTTTTAATGTAACATAATGCCAACCATCATTAATGGAAATTGTATTTTCGGATAAATATGCATTTCTTTGATTCATTACTTGTAATCGTAATGAATTTGATGTATTAGAAATAATACTTATATCACCTACAGATAATAATGTGGTATTAATATTAGTAGAAGATGTGCCAGTAGATATAGTATATAAATTAAAACAAATAGTTGTAGATGTATTAAATCCATTAAAAGAAACATTTGTATTGTTATTAAATTCACACCCTTTTATAGCATCAAAACGTGTACTAGATGTTATATTTGTTGTTCCACCATTTGGTGCAGATTGAAAGTATGATGATGTCGTAGCGTATGAATATAATGGTAAATTTACAACTGGATCTTGACCAATCGCTAAAAAATATTGACTCATATAATTATAAAATATAAAATTATTTTATAATTAACATGTTGGACATTTAATTAGTTTATTTTGAAAAATTAATAATAATACAGATAATATCATAATTCCATAAATTATTCCTAGAACAATTGCTAATATTGGTTGTTCTTTATTTATTAATGGTTGAGGTGTTGGTGGTGTTGGTGGTGTTGGTGGTGTTGGTGGTGTTGGTGGTGTTGGTGGTGTTGGTGGTGTTGGTGGTGTTGGTGGTGTTGGTGGAGGTGTTGGAGGTGGTGGTAGTTTTCCACAATTTGGATTTGGTATACGATTTACTCCTTCTTGACAAAAATCATTATCATACGTATCTTTAGAATATACAATAATTGTTGATGTACCTTGAATATATGGTATTGAATCTTTTGTTTTATTATTATTAGTAAAATTATATGCATTATTTTCAGTTGGATTAAGTGTATCAGGTTGACTATTACTATACCATACGCATTTTGTATAATTTGCTTCTCCTGATCTAAAATTTGCACCAGATGCAGGTGTACAATTATCACATAATATGACAATTAAATCGTTAGATACAGTAAATGATTTTAGAGTATCATCTTTAAATGGAATTAAATTAGCAGTATTATCACGGGGTCCTGCAGATTGAAAACATTGATAGCGTCCAGGACCAGGTAATTTATAACTAGTTCCTGTATAATTCGTTCCAGAATATAGTGTAACTCCTGACATAATATATAATTATAAAATTAACATGTTGGACATTTTATAGTTTTATTTCGAAGAATTAATATTATAGTAGATAAAATCATAATACCGTATATAAGACCTAAAATAATAGTTAATAATGGTGAATACATTATTGATTTATTTCCAATTGTTACAGTATATTTACCACATTCTAGATAATCGTCTCCTGCATCCATTATCGATATATCTATATTTTCATCGTCATTATCATCATCTAAAATTAAACTAATAACAGTAAATGTATAAGTACCTGGAGATAATTGATCAGTATAAAAAGTATTATTTACATAATCTTTATTTACAATAACATTATAGTTTTTATTTATATTAGGAAGAGGCGGATTAGATAATACAAAAAATACACATTTATCGCCATATTGAGCATTTCCGCAATGATAAGATGAATTTGTTGATACGACAAATCTATTATCGTCACTTATATATGTATTTAAAACTGGACATACTTGATTCGACATAATATAATTATATAAAATATTATGAATACAGAATATTTAATTATAATTAATTTTACAAGATATAGTTAAAAATGTTTATGGAGATAGATTAGTAATAAAAGATATTATTCTATAAAATAATTTACGCCAAACATCTTTACAAGATGTAGTAATAGATATATATGTATGTACAGGATCAATATATTTTATGGGAACAAATGTCAGTACCGTGAAATACCGAAGTTAGGTTATTTAACGTTAGCGTCAAATATTAAAGTAACCCCCTTCTGGAGTTCTTAACTTTAGTATTTGATTGATTTTATCTCAAAAAGATATTAATAATAATATAATAAAATATTCTATTATTATATTATTAAATGGATTATATTATAAATTTACTTCCAAATGCACCGATTATTCCACCAATAAATAGTATTGAATTACCTGCAATACCAGATATTTCATATCCAATATCATTTTTAACAAATATACCTAAAGTTACATTACCTGATAATCGAAAATTTAGATTAGATGCAATTAAAGAAGAAATTAAACCAGGAGCAATAACATATTCAACATATTTATCAGGATTAACAGCAGTACCCACATTACCGGCAACATTAGATTTAAGAAATAATTTAGGTCCTGTAAGAGATCAAGGAGAAATTGGTTCGTGTACTTCATTTGGAACATCATGCATGAAAGAATGGCAGGAATCTTTTGATAATGAATACAGTGGATATTTATCTCCTGCATTTATTTATATAAATCGTCCTAAACCAACAGAACCCGGTATGATTATATCAGATGCATGTGATATTTTAGCAAGATTAGGTACATGTAAAGATAGTACATTACCATATTCAGTGTTAGGTCCAGATGATATATCAGCTAATTCAAAAACACCCGCTATAATTCCAGCATCGGCAAAAACAGAAGCGAATAAATATCGTATATCAACTAGTGTATTAATTAGAACAGTAAATGATTTAAAAACTGCATTATATTTAAATGGTCCTTGTCCATTTGGTATTTCTATTTATGGTGATATAAATGGATATGTAGGAAATCACGGAGTTCGTCCTAGAATGTGGATATCAAGTGCACCATATAATACTTATCTTGGTGGTCACTGTATGTGTTTTGTTGGATATAATTCTAATGGTTTTATTATTAGAAATTCATGGGGTACATATTATAATCCTCTTAATAGTACTACTGATATGATAGGATATGATTATCTTCCATATTCTGATTTTAACTTAGTATTTTCATGTTATTCTACTACTGATTTGAAACCAATACCAATTCCTCCTACACCTCCCACCCCTACACCTCCTACTCCTAACCCACCTACTCCTACACCACCTACTCCTACACCACCTACTCCTCCTAAACCCACCCCTCCTAAACCCACTCCTCCAGCAACAGCAGATAATACAATAGCGATCGGTGTAGGTGTCGCCGTTGGTGCAATCTTATTATTTACATTTTTTATCAATAAAAAATAATAGATAATATAATAAAAATTAATTTTATTATATTATGAGTAAAGTATCAATAATTCCTAATTCAAAAATTATACCAAATATTAATTCGCCTAGTGCACGACCTATTCCATCTGTAACTATTCCAAATATGTCAGATTATGCATTAATTTCACCAACAATTACATTACCAAACAATAATGTATATAAATTAGATACAATTTTAGAAGATATTAATCCAAATAAATTAACTTATACAAATTATTTAGCAGAATTAGTAAATATACCACCTAAACCACCCGTCCTTGATTTAAGAAATAATTTATATCCTATAAGAGATCAAGAATCATATGGTTCTGGTATAGGATATGCAATTTGTGTAATAATAGAATGGCAGAAAGCAAATATAGGTGATTATTCAAAATATTTATCACCTGCATTTATTTATCTTAATAGACCGAATGGAATGTTAAATCAAGGGATGTACATATCAGATGCATGTGATATTTTATCAAATATTGGAACGTGTACAGATGAAACATTTGGATATTCAACAATAGATCCAAAAACAATATATACTATAAAACCAGAAAATATTCCAGATAATGCTAAGAATGAAGCAAATAAATATAGAACATCTAATGCAGTTTTGGTAACAACAATTGATCAATTAAAAACTGCATTATATCTACATGGTCCATGTATTTTTGGAGTAAATATATATGGATGGAAACATGCAATGTGGGTACCGTGGGACTTAAGTAATCTTGCATATGGATTAAAAGGTGCACATTGTATGGCATTTGTTGGATATAATGAAAAAGGTTTTTTAGTGAGAAATAGTTGGGGTATTGATTGGAATAAAGAATATTGGATTAATCAAAAAATATATGATAGTGGTGGATATGATATATTACCTTATGAAGATTTTAAATATGTAAATGAAATATGGACAATGACTGATTTATCACCAACATTGCCTTTAACAGAACTACTAACACCAGTCCATTATTTTCCCGCTATAATATTCATGATATTTATATGTGTCGTTATATATTCTTTATTTATATCAAAAAGAGGATATTAAATTTTAACATTACATAAAGGACAAGTATAATCAACAGACTCATGATATTGATATTGATCTTCATGTGAGTTAAACCATGTATCTAAACATTTAACACAAAAGAAATGATTAGATTCATGAATTTTATAAATTGGTGGACCCTCTGGAGAAAAATCAGAATAACAAATTGGACAATGTATTTGATCTAAACCATAAGATTGAGGAACGGTTAAAAATTGTGGACGATAACGACGTTTTATACTTTTAATTATCATTTTTAAAAATGATGTTCTATATGATCCAGTAAGACAATGTCCACAATCTTCATGACCCTGTTTTATAATTCTAATATTTACACGTTTGTCTAAATTTAATGCTTCGTCAATTGTCATTAATCCAGATACAATACATCGTGCAAACACTTGAAGAGAAATTCTTAATGGTTGAAAAACGGGTTCAATTATTGTTTCAGCAGTTAATAATAATGATGGAAGAGTTAGCATCTCTGTTACTCGTGGTACTAGACCAAGAGTAAAATCTAATGCAGTATTTAATGCAGTATTCAATGCAGTCGTTGTAACCGCTAATAATTCGCAACAAGATTTTTCTGGTTTTGTTTCTTTTTTAATAAAAATTGGAATTCGCATACCATCTTTATCATGATCATTATCTTTAGTGTTAGAATATGCAAAATTAAATTCTATACATTTGTGATTATTCAATAGTCCAATTATTGGTTGAAAACAACGCCCACATGTTAAATACGTGGACATTTTATCTAATAATATTATGATAAATTATATAAAATTTTTTTTCAATTTTTAATATATATGGAAAAATGTATGTCACCATCTGATAGTAAATATATATTGACTATTTCATTTTTATTATTTTTATTTATATATAGTGTATTTTTATTTTTCTTATTTGTGGTCCAAAAAATTGAAAAAAAATAATTATAAATAATGTATATTTATTTTTAAATTGTTTGATTTTTCAAATCAAAACACATGACAACGTTCACATCTTTGACTATGTCCGAATCTCCTATATCTGATCCTTCCGAGATTGTATATCTAGTATGGGGTTATTTTGGTGGTACCGTTCAAACTGTAAAAGAAGAAATTGCAAGATATCCAGAAGATTGTATAGAGATGCTAAGAACAGAACGCAAAACAGATTGGCATTACGAACTACGTAATATTCAACAGCAACCTCAATGGGCAAGACACTATCCTCCCCTGTACATGCATTTAAAATATAAAACACCAGACCTATTTGCAAAGTTAAACACAATGTTAGATTCTATTGATGGTCCCTATTCTAATTTCAGAAAAGCGTGGGAAATCCAAAATGCAATAGAACAAGAACGTAATGCAATTGCGCAAAAATTGCATCTAGAAGAATTGAGAAAACAGACAGAACAATATAAAAAATCTAAAGCGGAACTTATTTCAAGAAGAATTGAACAAATGGGATCTCGATATTATGAGTTAGATGCATGCAATATATATATTATATTGACACAATCTAAAATAAAAATATTAATAGATGAAATTGACCTCTTACAGAGTAGGGTACTTTTTAAAATTAATCAACTTGAAAAAATTAATCTTGATTTGTCAAAATATCCTAAGAATGAAGCGAATCTAAAGAAACAAAGTGATGCATCACAATTTATTGAGAGACATACAAGTGAACTCGGTGAATTAAGAAATAATCTAACACAAATGAAACAAGAATATGATACCAAATTTGCGCGTTATGAAGTATTAAAAACAGAGCATGATCTAATTAAGTAAATTTTTATTTTATTTTTATTTTATTTTATTTTATTTTATTTTTATTTTATTTTATTTTAATTTTTCCTAAAGATCAAAATAAAAATTTCCAATTTTAATTTTTCCTAAAGATCAAAATAAAAATTTCCAATTTTAATTTTTCCTAAAGATCAAAATAAAAATTTCCAATTTTAATTTTTCCTAAAGATCAAAATAAAAATTGAAAAATATATTTATTATAATTATTATAGTAATTATATATTATACGTTATAATGACAGACTTAAAAATTTCAATTCCATCTGAATCTAATGTATATTCATGTGGTCCATATACACCAATTGATGAATTACCAGTAGGTGCAATGTGTGATAATTATATATATTATGATAATGGAAACTCTAAATTAGAAAAAGTAACAATAGATGAAGCGATTGAAATTATTATTAAACATAAAAATCATATGTATTTAACACGTAAAAATATGTGGTGCATACATATGCATTCCCTTGTTCATTACTTATCAATCCATAAGCCAGATTTATATCAAGAACTAGAAAATATTATAGATACAATGGATCCAAATCCGTGTAAAGAATTTATATATAATGAAGAAAAACCAGAGCGTGAGAAAAAACAAAAAGAGGAATTAAGAGAAACAAAACGGAAAGAAACAATGGGACAAAAATATAATGAATATCTTGAAATAAAAGAAATTGTACATAATATAAAAACTAAGATAATTCTGTTAATTAATGATATTATCAATTCAGAATTAAGTATATCAAATATATCAAATACTCTTGATAAAAAATATTCAGATAAGCAGTATAAACATGGTGTTAATGAGTTAAAAAAACAGCATGAATCTGATCTAATATTAAAAAAATTAGAATTATATAAAGAAGAAAAAGAAGAAAATGAAAGAGAGTATAATAAATATAAACCACGATTTGATGAACTATGCAAAGAATATGAATCTATAATTTAATTTAATCTAGGAGATTTTTTCTTTGAATCTATTCTTAAAGTAATTGGTCTTGGAGAATTTGTAGAATTTGTATAATTTACAATATTAGTATCAATATTTGTATTATTTTCAGAAATATCATCTGATTCGGATGATTCATTAGATTTAATTGATTTATTTTTATCACTAATAATAGTATTTAATTTAGAATTAACATTTTTAATAATACTTTTTTCAGTAGTACTTTCACCTATAAGATTAGATATTTGTTTATCAACATTTAATTTAGGATCTATAGGTTCAATATTATCTCTTTTTATAAATACACGAGTGTGATCTAATTTATTACATATTTCTGGCATTTTAACATCGACATTTTTTCTAAATGTTCGTTTAAATCTATCAATAATTTCTTGAGGTATTATTGGATTTTGTTCCATTAATCGATCTAATTCATTTCTTGAATGTTTAATAAACTCTGATGCATCTGTTCTTTCCATTGGATTTAACGCAAGTTCTGTTTCAATACTTCTTCTAAATTTTGCCCATTGAATACTTGCAATACGATGCGCTTCTTCACTTTGTGCATAACCTAAAAAATTAGATACTGTTGATAATACACCAGTAATTAAAGATAGTGTACCAATAACAGCATTACCATAATTAAATCCAGGAGGAAATATAGTAGATATTCCAAAATTTGCAGTACCACTTATTGTAGATAATACTATGATTGGAATACCTAATTTCATATTAATTGATTTAAATTTACGTTGTGTTGCATCATGCATCCAAGTATAACAACCTGCCTTATCACACCATACTGATAATAATTCATCATGTTCATATGACCAACCATTATTTGGTTTTAAAATTGGATTTTCATCAATTTTAATAACAGTATCTGGTATATCTATATTATCATTTCTATTTTTATCTTTGTTTTCAGACATATAATCTATATATATTATTTATGTGTAACTTTTTTTTAATTTTTAATAAATGTTGAATTATTGATTCATTTGGTAATATAATTTTAGTATCAATTTTAAATGTATATATATTTATATTATCTGGGATATTAAATAAATTAAATGATTTATGATACATATTATTATTAATATCTAATTTAATTCCATATACATTTAATTTTAAATATAATGATATATTTCCAAATAATCGTTCGATTGAATGTTCTAACATTGAATTATGTGAAAATCCTTTAGTAAAGTTATTTATTGTAATTGAACTTTGTTGGATAAATTTAAATATATTAGGGTGTGCCCAAAATATAGTTCCTGAAACAAATAATGATTTTTCTTGATGTGTCATATTTAATGTTTTGCATAATAAATCATAATTTATTTTTTCGATTTTATACACAGTTAATGAATTATCAATATCAGATATACATCTACTACTACCAATAATACCAGAACCATTTTTTATTTTATTTATACAAAATTCAATTAATGTATTATTTATTAAAATATCATTTAATAATTCTCCTCGCCATAATAAAGATTCAATCTTTCCGTAAGACAATCCACTTTTAGTATGTAAATATAATACACTTATATATGAATCAAAATTAATAGTATTATTTCGTAAAGAAGTAAAAAATCCACCTGAATCTGCACCTTTATTTTCACATAATGTTATAATTACATTTGAATCAAATTCTTTTAATTTATCTATTGTTATATCATTTTTTGTTTCTTCACATAAACTTACGTATAAATCAAATTTATACTTTGATGTTTTAATATTATTTAAATACCATAAGTATTCATCTAATAAATCAATATAGTATATATGAAAAAATATAATTATTTTTTCCATATATATTTAATTTAATTAAATATTCATATTATATTTATAATTGTTTAATACAAGATTAAATTCAAACATGTTCTTTTCAATATTAGTTATAATATCTTCAACATATTCATTATGATTTTTCTCTTTAATATTTATAAATAATTTATTAGATACATCATCATTCATAATATATTTTCTATATGGAACAATTTTTTTGAATGTTTTAAATATTGTTACATCTGATATATCAAAGATTTTAGATAAATTTTGCATAGAATAATCTATTTCATATATTTGATAGATTAACATTACTGATGATGCTGCAATAGAAGGTGGTTGGTGATCAGTTGCGATATCTAATTTAACTATATTTCTAACAATTTTTTTTGCTAATTCAGCATATGCACCAAGTTTTAATTTACCTTTAAATCTATCAATAAAATCTTCCGGTTTACTACTTCTTATACAATCATAAATATTATAGTCCATTACTTCAAATAACTTTCTACAACCAGATGTTATATGTTTGACTTTCAAATCAAAAATTTTTGCAATCTCTTTGTTAGATCTCGGTAATTTTTGCATCTTAGCACCTTCTAATACACACGCAGCAATTAAACTTTTACGGTTATCACCACGGATAATAATTTTTTTACCTTCTTTTGTTTTTTGTTCAGTAAATTTTTTATACAAATTACGTGCATTGTCTATAACTGCTTTTGGGATATTTTCTCTTCTACATTTAGTTTCTATTTCTTGGAGTACGTCATACAAACTTCTTTCTTCATATGGCATTTGTGACCATATGTGTAATCGTTTCAATTTGCTATTTCCTCCGCCAATACTAGTACCTAAACTCGCTTGAGGTAAAAAATAATTTGTTTGTTGAGCACATCGATCACTATCATTTTTTTCATCCCAATTAGACATCTCTATTGAATTATCAAAATATTCTAAAATTTCCCTTCCACAGTTTCCACATACACATCTACCTCGCATTTGGTCATCGATAATATTACGATCACCACAATCAGGACATGATTTATTAATTAATTGTTTTTTATTTTTTATTTCCACTACTTCTTCCTTATTTTCCGGTTTATCGGAAAATATAGTGTCTATAAAATTATAAACATCGTCTATATTCATTTGTTTATATTATAATTATATCTTTATACCATTATGTTGTTAAATTAAATTTTTTCAAATTTAATTGATTTATAGAATTTACTGATGAAAAAAACCATTTTGTTTATTTTTATATAATATATTCAAATAATCTTGTTGTAATTCTGATTTTAAATCTTTTTCATATTTATTTGGTATAAAAAATCCTATAATTTTTATAATATATAGTAATATTCTTATTTTCATCCAGACATACACTCTATTTATTCTGTCTATTTCTAAGAGTTTTCTTTTTGTATATGATAGTGATGTTGTAATACCAGTCTCAATTAATGAAAATGGAAAAATCTCATTTAATACAAAATGAAAATTATTAAATTGTTGTTTCCATATCAATATTCCAGTAAATATTAGATAAACTATGGGTGATAAAAATATACTAATTATTGTATTATACTCCATTGCATATCTATAGAAAAAGAAGGTCGATAATATCGGGGTGTATATAAAAATCATTTTAGTATAAATTGAAAATTATAATTATTATTCATATAAACATTATTTCTTATATATTAATAATATGTCTTCTTCACAAATGGAATATACTGAAAAATACGACAAGGTAACGTCCATAAATAAAGACACTATATTCAAATTATTGGACTTTTATTTTGCTGAAGACCCATTATATAAATTTCAATATGATTCATATGATCAATTTATCAATGATATTGTTTGCCCAACATTAACAGAAAATGCAAATATTATTAGTGAAGAAACTCATCAAGATAAAATATATAGACACCGATTAATTTTTACAGATGTTGCACTAAAACCTCCAGTAAATGAGATTGATGATGAATTAATTTTTCCAGAAGATGCTCGTATCAAACATTTATCATATTCTGGTAAATTAATATGTAATGTAAAACAAATTTTAGAAATTATTGAAACACAAACTGGAACAAGTACAATTCGTGTTATTGCAGAAGATAAGGAAGTACCAGTTGCAAAACTTCCTATCATGGTAAAATCAAGATATTGTAATACCGTATTACGCCCTGATGTTGCAAATACTGAATGTTATTTTGATCCTGGTTGTTATTTCATTGTAGGATCAAGTGGTAATATTGGTGAACGTGTAATTTTAACTCATGAAAGAATTTGTGAAAATAAACCATTAG
>Ga0114962_10003800_pt1 | contig 12167 bp, 9 predicted proteins | sample C_130820_MF_Meta_FD_87017 | JGI IMG/M metagenome (GOLD analysis project Ga0114962, IMG submission 87017) | Freshwater microbial communities from Lake Croche, Canada to study carbon cycling - C_130820_MF_MetaG | ecosystem: Environmental > Aquatic > Freshwater > Lake | place: Lake Croche, Canada... | reverse complement strand
TGTACAAAGCGGGCATGACGTTTTTCATGCCAGGAGAAGCTTTGACGAAAAAGCATCCAATGATCGAGGCGATGATGGACACGCCACCCAAGACCAAGGGGTAAAGAACCGCTTGCGTGGGTGCAGCGGTCACGACCAAAGCACCTAAGAGCATGGTTGCAATCAAGGTGACGGCGTAGGTTTCAAAGAGATCGGCTGCCATGCCTGCGCAGTCGCCCACATTGTCGCCCACATTGTCAGCGATCACCGCAGGATTGCGAGGATCGTCCTCAGGAATGCCGGCCTCGACTTTGCCCACCAAGTCAGCACCCACGTCTGCACCTTTGGTGAAAATGCCGCCTCCCAGTCTAGCGAAGATGGAGATGAGAGATGAGCCAAAGGCCAATCCAATCATGGGATCTAAAAGATCCGAGAGATGCTTGTCAGCAGACAACGTGCCAGTACCCACTAAAAACCAATAAAAGCCGCCCACGCCCAGCAAGCCCAATCCAACGACCAGCATGCCGGTGATGGCGCCTCCTTTGAATGCAACATCCAAGGCGGGGCCAATGCCACCGGTTGCGGCTTGCGCAGTTCTCACGTTGGCTTTGACCGAGACGTTCATGCCAATAAAGCCGCAGGCACCCGAAAGCACTGCACCAACGACAAAGCCCAAGGCCGTCGTGGTGCTTAAAAAGAGACCAATCAAGATCGTCAAGATCACGCCCACCATGGCGATGGTTCTGTACTGGCGAGCAAGATAAGCGGCCGCACCTTGTTCGATGGCGGCTGCAATTTCTTGCATCCGAGCATTGCCCGGGTCCATGGCCAGAATTGATGAGCGGGCCCAAAAGCCGTAAATAACGGCAATGATCCCACAAGCTAGCGCGAAAAGTAGCGCTGAGTTGGCTGACATAATTTCTCCTCTGTGTGTGTCGAATTTTTTTTCTTGAATCGCTTGCCCATTGCAAGCTTTCGAATAAAAAAGCTGATTGTATCAAGCAGTCATTGGATCTTCCGAGTCTAAAAAGATTTGTAAGCCAAACAAAAGCAAGATTCATTTGCAAATGTAAGTGATATATGAAGCGCCTCGAAGAAGATTTGCCCTAAGAAGGGCTTAAAATAGGGGTTAATCCTGAGTTTAATTTCATTTGAGAAACGAACAACCATGTCTTTAGATAACGTCACTCCTGGTAAAGAGGCGCCCAACTTTTTCAACGTCATCATTGAAATTCCCATGAATGCCGATCCTGTGAAATACGAAGTGGACAAGGAGTCTGGTGCCATTTTTGTGGATCGCTTCATGAGCACGTCCATGCACTATCCAACCAATTACGGTTATGTCCCTCAGACCATCAGTGGAGATGGGGATCCAGTGGACGTGTTGGTGATCACCCCTGTTCCTTTGATCCCTGGTGTGGTGGTGACTTGCCGGCCCATCGGTATTTTAAAGATGGAAGACGAGGCGGGTCTTGATGGAAAAGTGTTGGCTGTGCCCACCGATAAAATCTTATCCATTTACACGCAGTGGCAAAAGCCTGAGGATTTGAACCCCTTGCGTCTTAAAACCATTGCCCACTTTTTTGAGCATTACAAAGATTTGGAAGTTGGTAAATGGGTCAAAATCATTGGTTGGGACGGTCCAGATGCGGCAAGAGCTGAGGTGCTTGAAGGTATGAACAATTATAAAAAATCCAAGTAATTAAAAGCACCCTTTAGAGGTACACGCCGTTTGTTCAATCCCTGGTGTCATGCCCTAGTGTATAGGTGTGTAAAACTGCTGCGAAATACGTTCAACTTAATTAGTCAAATCGTCTTAATTTTTAGCCACTAAAGTTCTTTTCCAGGCTTGTTGGGTTTTTTCTTAAATAGACCCTTGAGCCAGCACAAAAGAGTCAATTGATCGCCTCTAGGTTTAGGGTGAGACGCAATTTCAGTCTTTAAATAATTCTTAGACGTATCAATGAATTGCTTCAGAGTATTTAAGTTCTTTGTTGGGGTTGGATGAAAGGCACCTGAAACGCTTCCTTGACCCAACGATTTTTTTTTAATATCTTGGAGACTCAAGTTTTTACTTTTTTGCATGTCGTAAGACAAGAGCAAGGGCGTGTTTTTGGGTTTGACCCTGAGGCTGAGTTCGCGCGAGACGTCTTTGCAAATATCAAGCGTCCACGCAACTGGATGGTTCGCACCCGGATAGCTTAGCAAATTGAGCGAGGGAAAGATTTTTTTAGATTTATTTGCCACAAACAAAGGGCATAAGACACTTTGCGTATGGTGGATTAGATTCACTGAGCCAGTGTATGCCTCAAGCAAAGATGTGAAGTGCATACCCATGAAGTCATACTCATATTCAATGTCAAAGTGGGTTGGAGATTTGACCCTTTCTAAAACGGATTCGTGAACATTCAACGAAGTCGCAATTGATGCATTGTTTTTAAAGGCAAAAGGAATATTGATTTTTTTATAGAGTTGAAATAAAGATAACCAATTCAAGACCAAGCCAATGTCATTCAAAATAAGGCCGTGTATTCTGGGCTCCATTTTTTTAATCAAGTGCATTGCTAGAATGCCCCCCATGCTGCTGCCGACTAAATAAAGCGTATGTGCAGGGTTACGGTGGCTCTTTAGAATATAACTTCTGAGAAGATCTTCAGTATCCAAAAGGTAGGTTGACATTTTGTAGTCCTCAGCCCTTTTGAGCGCATCGGAGGCCCCTCGGCCACAGTAGTCAAATGTGATGATCCTACAATCAAAGGAACAGCTTAGATGCTGACACAATAGTTTAAAGCTCAAGCGACTTTCTAGCAATCCGGGAAGTAAAAGGAAGATATGGCTAGAAAAAAGATTGCCGTGCTCTTCAAAGGCAATTCGCCTTCTAGATGAGCCTTCAATCATTTCATGATATCGGATCGTGTTTGTTGCGATGTCCATTTTTTGGGTGAAAACTAAAATACTATTTTCGTATTTAAGCACTGGAATATTTCAGCCTAATTTCTTTTAGAAAAATAAGTCTAATGAGTTGAAAAGAGGCTATTTTTAATAGAATCGAAATTGAATCATGTTAAAGTCAATGCCCAGTAACCCCAGTAACCCCAGTAACCCCAGTAACCCCAGTAACCCCAGTAACCCCAGTAACCCCAGTAACCCCAGTAACAGAGCTCAACTTAGCAGTTACCAGATCAAAACTGTTTGAAAGGGACAAAAATGCGAGCAATCAAGAAGTTAAAAAACAGCATCAAAGACGATCCAACAACCATGCAATCCAAAATTTATACAAAATTGATTTTGATGCTGGAGTCTGAGGACGGCAATCCAATTCAAGACCTGTACAAGCTTGATCAGCAGGAGTTTGAAATTGCTATATCCCTATTGAAAGAGTGGCGAATTGATCGGTTTTATGTTGGTAAATCCAAGGTTTTTGATGTGGCATTTCAAGCCAATCAAATCAATGCTTGAGTTCACTTGATTGAGTTTCAATTGAAGTAAGAAAAGAAGCGGATTGTCATTCCTTAGTCATTGAGTTGTCATTTTGATGTGTTCTAGTTCTCTTTACATTAAAAGAGAAATGAATCGGTTTGAGCCATCAATTTTTTATACTTTTGATCACCCAGTTCATTGTTGGCATTGCCGACAATGCCTTGATCATTGTTGTGATTGCTCAACTACAGGAGCAATCGTTTCCCAATTGGTGGATCCCCATATTAAAAGTTGTTTTTACAGTTTCATATGTGTTGTTCGCACCTTTCGTGGGACACATCTCTGACATCAGTCCTAAACGACGCGTGATGTTAGGCGCCACGGTTTTAAAAACATTTGCTTGCTTGCTCCTTTTACTCAATGCACATCCCTTTATCTGTTTGCTGATTGCTGGCATTGGAGCGGCCGTTTATTCGCCTGCAAAATATGGATTGGCCACGGAGATGGTGGAGTTGAGTAAGTTGGTCAAAGCCAATGCTTGGCTTGAGGTCAGTACGGTATTGGCTTCAATATTTGGATTCTTAGTGGGTGGGTACTTGGTGAGTGATTCCATCAGAGGCAGCCCACTTTCCCTCGAGCTGTCAAAGCTTGTCGTCATGCACAGCAGTTTGCAGTTATCTATTTCGGTTTTGATTTTTCTGCTGGTTTTTGCAAGTATTTTGACACTGTATTTACCCGTCAGTGGATTCTTAAAATCTAAAGGTGGACATTTATTATCGGATTATTTAAAAGAATTTCAGCAAAGCTTGATCTTATTTTGGAGAGATGATTCTGGCAGAGTGTCGCTTTGTGTGACTACTTTATTTTGGGGCGTGGGAGCCACGATGCAGTTGCTGATCTTGGTCTGGGCTCAAGAAAAGCTGGGTTTTTCATTGTCACAGGCCTCCTATTTTCAAATTAGCGGTGCCCTGGGGATGGTTATAGGGGCTGTGATAGCGGCTTCAACTATCAATGTATCAGGTGCCATAAAGTTGACAAAATTGGGCATTATCATTGGTTTGATGATGCTTGCAATGACCTTGGTCAATGACATGTGGGTTGCCTCTTTTCTCATGGCGTTAGTGGGTTTGGTTTGCGCACTTTTGGTGGTGCCTTTCAATGCTTTATTGCAACAAAGGGGAAAGGAGATTTTATTTCCTGGGCAATCTATCGCCGTTCAAAACTTTTGTGAAAACACCAGCGTATTGTTGCTGTCGCTTTCCTATAGTTTTCTTTTGGCAATGGGATTGTCTTTAAATCAGTTATTGAGTTTTTTTGGAATTTTCATAGTTTTAATTATATTATTGATAATTTTTTTCAATCAAAACGTTATAACAACCGAAACGGAACAATAAATGAAAATTTTGATCGTCACTGATGCCTGGGAGCCTCAAGTCAACGGGGTGGTTCGAACACTTAAGATGACACAAAGGGAGTTGGTGAAATTAGGTCATGAAGTTGTTTTTTTAACCCCGCTAGACTTTAAATCCTTTCCCTGTCCAACTTATCCAGAAATTTCTTTGGCTCTTGCTTCAACAAGCAAAGTAAGGAACATGATTGAAGATTTAAGCCCTGACAGTTTGCATATAGCGACTGAGGGCCCTCTTGGGTGGATTGCGCGCCGTGTCGCCATGCAAAAAAAATGGCCATTTACCACTGCGTATCACAGTAGATTTCCTGAATATGTGAATGCAAGATTTAAAGTTCCTACATCTTGGACATACAGCATATTGAGGAAATTTCACAATGCAGCTGTTACAAATTTAACTCCAACACCTGCTATTGTTGAGGATTTACGCTCCAAGGGCTTTAAAAGTCCAAAATTATGGACACGAGGTGTAGATAAAGATATTTTTACGCCCAATGGAGTCAAGCATCCAAGTTCGACAGGAGCGCCCATATTTTTGCACATCGGGCGTTTGGCGGTTGAGAAGAACGTGGATGCTTTTTTAAAGCTAGATTTGCCCGGCGAAAAATGGGTGGCAGGCGATGGGCCAGAGAGGGCAAGATTGGAGAGGACCTACAAGGGAGTCAGGTGGTTTGGTGTGTTGGATGGACTGTCTCTTGCCAGCTTGTACCGAGCTGCTAGCGTTTTTGTTTTCCCAAGCCTAACAGATACATTTGGTTTGGTCATGCTTGAGTCAATGTCTTGCGGAACGCCAGTCGCAGCCTACCCTGTTCCCGGTCCAATCGATGTGGTTAAAGACAAGGTTTCTGGTTCACTGAATCAAGATTTAAGGCAAGCTTGTCTAGAGGCTATGGTGATGAACCGACGCGACGTTTACTTGCATTCTACTTATTTCACATGGGAAATTGCAAGCCAACAATTTCTAAGCGCATTGCAAAAAATCTCAAAAAGTTAAGAGTTTTTTAAGGCCATGTTATTGAGAAAGTGATTCGACCTTATTTGAAGAATATAAGCAGTGTCGTTGAGTCTTCCAACTCCATGGTATTCAAAATTTCTTTGCTCAATTGAAGTCGGTTCAAAGAGATTGCGACCATCAAAAATGACGGGAGATTTCAAATTTTGTCTAATCAGATGGAAGTCTGGACTTTTGAACTCTTTCCACTCGGTTGCGATGAGAAGTGCATCTGCATTTTTCAACACATCGTATTGATGATCAATAAATTGTATTTTTTCAATCATTTGAAAATCTAAACCACTCTGCGTTAAGATGGCCTTTTTAGCTGCATTCAAAGCGATTGGATCGTAAACCTTTAGAGAGGCACCATGTTCAAGTAATTTTTTGATCATTATTAAACTTGGTGCTTCGCGCACGTCATCCGTATTGGGTTTAAACGCCAAGCCCCATATTGCAATTGTGATTGCGCTCAGGTTGGAGCCAAAGCGACGAATAATTTTTTGAGGCATGATGAGCTTTTGATGATCGTTTACAAGCTCTACAGACTTCAAAATTTTTAGTGACAGTCCATGGGTGTGGGCTGTATTTTGAAGCGCCTTAATGTCTTTTGGAAAACAAGATCCCCCATAGCCCACACCAGCATACAAAAAGCTGTATCCAATTCTTGGATCTGAACCCATTCCTTTTCTTACTGACTCTATGTCAACTTGAATCTTTTCTGCTAAATTCGCCAATTCATTCATGAAAGATATTCGTGTGGCTAGCATGGCATTGGATGCATATTTGGTAAATTCCGCCGACCGTACATTCATCACCAATGTTCTCTCGTGATGCCGATTAAAGGGTGCATAAAGTCGACTCATCAACTCTTTCGCTTTTTCGCTGTGAGCTGCCTCATCAATGCCTAAAATAATGCGATCAGGCCGCATAAAATCATCCACGGCGCAGCCTTCCTTTAAAAATTCCGGGTTTGAAATAACACTAAAATTTATTTTTTGGGGATGATTTTTTTCAATCAAATTAATTTCATTTTGAATGATATCTTTTACCATTTCTGCTGTGCCAACGGGTACGGTCGATTTATTGACGACCACTTTGTACTCATTGATCCATTTGCCAATGTTTTTTGCAGAAACCTGAACCTGAGATAAATCTGCCGCACCACTTTGTGTAGTGGGTGTGCCTACTGCAATATAAATAATTTTTCCGTGGTGTACAGATTCAATCATATTTGTACTGAATTTAAGTCTATTGGCTAATAAATTCTTTTTAATGATACTCTCTAAGCCATCTTCATAAATCGGACTGATTCCAGCCATTAATTGTTTAATTTTTTCTGGATTGATGTCATAACAAACAACGTCGTTGCCCAATTCTGCCAGACAAGCGCCAGTTACCAAACCTACATAACCTGTTCCAATAACTGTGACTTTCATACATTCTCCAATTTAAGATATATGTAACTATGGATGTTTTGCATTGCTTTTTAATGTAGCTTTGATGAATATTAGGTGACGAATTTGGGGGCATGAATTTGATGAATGGATGTTTTTGAAATATTTCTGAAATCACCTTGGTTTAAAGTGATTACGAAGATTGTCATTTCTTTTTTTTAGGTGCTTTATGAAGTCAGCGTTTAAACACTCACGTCGATACTTTTTACAAACTGCTGCACCTGCAGTAGTTGGTAGTATCAGCTCAATTGCAAGCATTTTGAGCCATGCACAAGCTCCTGCGCTCGTTACAAGCGAGCGGCTTCGACCGCAATTGCTGCATGGGGTTCAAAGCGGTGACACAACTTATAACTCAAGCATGGTTTGGGCTCGTACAGACCGGGAATCCAAAATGTGGGTTGAATGGGATACTGTAGAAAAATTTACAAACCCAAGAAGAATATCGGCTCCATATGCTCTTGAGGACACAGACTTTACTGCGCGAATCGATTTAAACCCATTGCCATCGGGTGAAGATATTTTTTATAGAGTCAGATTTGAGGATTTGAGAAGTGGCGCGATGAGTGAGGATGTGCTAGGTCATTTCCGAACGCCACACAGATCAAAAAAATCAATTCGTTTCCTTTGGTCTGGGGACACTGCCGGTCAAGGCTGGGGGATCAACCCAGAGCAAGGGGGCATGACCACTTATGAGGTGATGCGATCTCTTAACCCGGATTTTTTTATACACAGTGGTGACAATATCTATGCCGATGGCCCCATTCAATCTGAAGTTTTGATCACGCAGGGGCCCCTGAAGGGTATGATTTGGAAAAACATCGTGACTGAAGAAAAATCAAAAGTTGCGGAAACTTTGAATGAATTTAGGGGAAACTTTCGCTACAACATGATGGATCACAACGTTCGTCGATTCAATAGCGAAGTTTCTCAAATTTGGCAATGGGACGACCATGAGGTGATGAATAATTATTCAGTATCCAAGGATATTACAAACGATCAAAGGTACAAAGAGAAAAGTATTTCTCTTTTGACCGCAAGGGCTAGAAAAGCCTTTCTTGAGTACGCTCCAATGCGCTGGAACACACAAACTGAAGAGCAAAGAATATATCGTAAATTATCTCAAGGCCCCTTATTGGATGTGTTTGTGATTGATATGAGAAGCTACAGAGGTGGTAACGGCTTTAATAGGCAAGAGACATCCAACGCAGACTCTCAGTACTTAGGTGCGAGGCAACTTGAATGGCTAAAGAGAGAGCTCAAGTCCTCAAGAGCTGTTTGGAAAATTATCGCTGCTGATATGCCAATTGGTCTTCAGGTCGAAGATGGTTTTGACAAAGAGGGAAGACCTTCTTTTGAGGCGTTAGCCAATGGCGATGGCCCAGCATTGGGCCGAGAGCTTGAAATTGCTGAACTTTTGTCTTTCATTAAAAATCAAAAGATCAGAAATACCGTTTGGATCACCGCCGATACTCACTATACAGCCGCGCACTACTACAATCCGAAATCTGCCATTTTTAAAGATTTTGATCCATTTTGGGAGTTCATGTCAGGCCCCTTGAGCTCTGGTACTTTTGGACCCAACAAAACAGACAATACCTTTGGCATAGAAGTGAAGTTTCAAAAACATCCCGAGCAAGGTCGCGTCAATCTTTGTCCGGCGGAGGGTCTTCAGTTTTTTGGAGACATACAAATCGATGCAAAAACATCTCATTTGAATGTTGATCTGAGGGATATGAAAGGGCATTCACTTTGGTCAACTTATTTATTGTCAAAGTGGTATTGATAGCCTAGAGCAATCCACGGAGTGCTCTAGGCTGCAAGCTTAATTCACCATTCAGTCAGCAAAATCAGAGTATACCTTGGGTGTATATGTGTTAATGTTTTTCCATTCCTTTGGAGTGTCCTTGAGTGCTTGCGGGTTCAAGGTGATTTTAAGGCTGCGAGTTCCAATTAGATTTCCTCTTTCAATCGCCAACGGGATGGCATTTTTGAAGTCAATCAAAATTCGCAAATAATTTTCTTTATCGTCACCTTCATACCATTTTGCTTCGGCGTTGGAACTGTTTCTGGCACTTGGTTTTAGAGCCGCATACTCTTGGGGCGTCATCATGTAATAGGCTCTCTCCCAAGACCCATCAAAGCCAATGGATGGGTATTCAGATTTTGGAATACCGACTCTCACTTTTTCGTCGTGTTGTAGAAAACTCAACCTAAGCAGTCCCTTTTCAAGTTCAACCAATCTTGCTCCCTCCAAGGGGTCAAAGTGTTCATGATCAAAGCCAGATTTATTTTTCTTCTTTGCAGGAACAATAGACGGAATTACTCTCTCAACCCAAGCAGCAGGCCCTTTTCTAATAAAGTGCTCTTCTAAAAAAGTTGTTCGAATCACTCCATCGTTGCCAATGACTTTCGTTTCGGTTTTCATTTTGACATCAAGATCAACCAATTTCGTAAAGCTAAATTTCCCATCTCCCTTGGATTGCGCCATGGAAATAGTAAAAATTGATAAAAATGAGAAGATAATAATTGCAGTATTTTTGAAATAAACATTCATGATTTAAACCGATTTAAATACGGAAAAAGGTACCCCTCATATGAGGGGTACCTTTTTGTGGAGAGGAAGAATATTTTATAAGCCGAACGCAGTTTTTAAAATGCTGTACACATTGATATTGGGCATGGTTCCTTTGAAGTTTTGTGCCCCAGCACCAGTCGCAAAAAGCATCACATCTCCTGAGCCGTGAGTCTCTCCGCCAGCGCTTGACCTGACAACGCCTTCTTGGAAGTAACCAGCACCATCGCTGAACACGTTGGCTGACTTGTAAGTACCAATGCTCTTGGTTTGAGCTGAGGTGAGGTTCGATCGAACTTTAGGTCTATTTGGACTTTGTCCAAACACCAGTGTCGTGTAAGAATTGCCATCCGAGTCAAGAACAGGCTTGTTGTCTGTTCCTGTTACCACATCAAGCATGTTGTTGCCACGTTTGGAGTAACCATTGAAGGCCATGGTGTGGTCATGGTCTGCGGTGACCACGATCAATGTGTTGCTCAAATCAACTTTGCTCAAAGCCATTTTGACTGCATTGTCAAAGGCCAGGGTGTCCGTCAAAGCGCGAGCTGCGTTTGTGCCGTGAAGCGCGTGATCAATTCTTCCACCTTCAACCATCAAAAAATAGCCATTGCTGTTTTTTGACAATACGTCAATCGCTTTGGATGTCATTTCAGCAATGCTAGGTTCGATGGCAGGATTTCTGTCTAGCTCATAGCTCATGTGAACATCGTCGGTGGCTTGATCAAATAGACCCAATAGCTTTGAGCCGGTTGTGGCGGGTGCAGCTAAAAGCTCGGTCTTGTTCGTGACATAAGTATATCCATTTGACTTCATCAAGCCCACCATGTCACTTCCATCTGGGCGTCCGGCTTGTTGCTCAGTCGTCCCAGTTGGATTGACTGGCACAAAGTAGCGACTGTTTCCACCCAAAATAACATCGACCCCTTTACCCAAAGCCGCATTGAAGCTTTTACTTCCAGGAGTCAATTGAGCAGCTATTTCGTACTCTGCATTGCGATTACAAACGTGTGCGTAATTAACAGCTGGCGTGGCATGGGTAATTCTGGCCGTGCTCACAACTCCAGTTGATTTGCCTTTCGCAATTGCTTGCTCAAGAAGCGTGGGAACAGACTTGCCGTTGCTGCCATCCGTTTTGCAGTTGTTGATCCAAGAGCCACTCTTTGGAAATGCGGGGTCCGTTGAGGGAGAGGTTGGATTGGTCTCTGGCGTCATAGAAATCACGTTGTTTTTCATGCGAACACCTGTGATGTATCCGGCCATACCGGGTGCAGAGTCGGTTGTTTGAGCATCGGCTGCATAGGTTCTAATTTTGGCTGCATAAGGGAGCGTGTCCATGGTCAATTTACCAGCTTCACCATAGCCATAAATTCGAGCCGCTGTGACCACCACTGGCCCCATCCCATCTCCCAGAAAGAAGATCACATTTTTGGCTTCACCTGCTGCCTGCGCATTGAAACACATGGCGTTGATGGTGATTGCCAAAAGGCTAGCAATTATTTTCTTGTTCATGATTTTCTCCATGTATCAATTTATAAACCGAGTGCTTTAACGATCAATGGAAAAACTTCGATGTTTTCTAATGATCCCTTGAATAAATTGGAATTCATGCCAATGGCACCCAACCAAACATCTCCACCCCCATGCGTTTCACTCTCTCCTGAGAGTCGAATCGCGGATTCTTGTTGGTAGTTGTCTGCGCCAGTGATGGCGTCTGTCAATGGCGACATGGCCGCTCTGTCAGAAACTCGGTTAGGTCCATTTCCAAAAGCCAATACACTGAAAGTTGCACCATCTGCATCTTTTGAAGGCGTTGTGGGTGTCAGCCATTGTTTCAAAACTCCTAGGATGCCAGGACTTTCTTTGGTCGTTTTTCCAGTCAAAGCTGAATAACCTTGCATGACCATCGTGTGATCGTGATCGGCTGTCACCACAATCAATGTATTGGTCAGGTTGGGATCCGTTTGACGAACTTTAGCGATTGCAGCAGCAATGGCGTTGTCAAAAGCAATCGTATCTTGCAAGGCGCGTTTGGCATTGGTTGCATGAAGTGCATGGTCGATTCTTCCGCCTTCAACGACCAATGTATAGCCTTTGTTCTTTTTTGCAGACAAGATGTCCATGGCCTTGGTCGTCATCTCTGCCAAACTTGGCTCAACAGCAGGATTTCTGTCCAAGTCATAAGACATGTGACCACCAGAGAAAGATGCATCCAATACGCCTTGATCAAACAAGGCAAAAAGTTTTGTGGAAGGATTGATAGCGACTGAGTTTAGACTTGGCAAGTCGTTGGCAAACGCATAACCTTGGTTTTTCATTTCGCTGATTAAGTTTCTGCCATCA
>Ga0114962_10003794_pt1 | contig 12180 bp, 23 predicted proteins | sample C_130820_MF_Meta_FD_87017 | JGI IMG/M metagenome (GOLD analysis project Ga0114962, IMG submission 87017) | Freshwater microbial communities from Lake Croche, Canada to study carbon cycling - C_130820_MF_MetaG | ecosystem: Environmental > Aquatic > Freshwater > Lake | place: Lake Croche, Canada... | reverse complement strand
TAGGTGATCCCATTAATAATAAAGACTACCGTGTAGCAGGGTACAACCCTTGTGCAGAGCAGAGCCTCGAGTCATTTGAGTGCTGTACTCTGGTTGAGACTTACATCAATCGCCATGATTCTCTTGAAGATTACAAGCGCACTCTCAAGTTCGCTTATCTTTACGCTAAGACTGTAACTCTTATCCCAACACACTGGGAAGAAACTAACGCCATCATGCAGCGGAATCGCCGCATTGGTTGTTCAGTATCAGGTCTTGCAGCATTTGCAGATGTTAAAGGTTTGCCAGTCCTCCGTGACTGGCTTGACACTGGGTACAACGAAGTACAAAAGTGGGACACCCTCTACTCAGAATGGCTATGCGTACGTGAGTCTGTAAAGACCACGACCGTAAAGCCTTCCGGTACGGTGTCAATCCTAGCTGGTGAAACTCCTGGAGTTCACTGGCCTGTGGGGGGACAGTACGTACTGCGCTCCATCCGGTTCTCTAAGATAGACCCGATGGTGCCCTTATTTGAGAAAGCCGGATATAAAATTGAGGACTCTATTACAGATCCCGATAACACTGTTGTGGTATATTTCCCAGTCAAATCGGTAGCAGTTCGCCCCGAGGGCGAAGTGTCTATCTTTGAAAAGGCTAATCTTGCCGCGTTTGCTCAGCAATACTGGTCAGATAACTCTGTATCAGTAACTCTCAGCTTTGATAAAGAGACTGAGGCCAAGCACGTAGGCACAATCCTACACATGTACGAAGGCCGGTTGAAGACGGTATCATTCTTGCCACAAGGTAAGGACGTATACCCGCAGCAGCCGTACACTGAAATCTCAGAGGCCGAGTACAATGAGTATGTGGGTAAGTTAAAGAAGATTAACCTTAATAGTATCTATAAGAAGAATGCCCTAGATGCTGCCGGTGAGGCATACTGCACCACAGATGTGTGTGAAATCAAAATAGTGTAGGGTGGCCCCATAAAGCCCTAAAGATGCCCAACATAAACAAATAGCCCCGACCTAATGGCCGGGGCTATTTGCTATTGTTATGAGGGGTTAATCTCTTTGACTATGCCATTATCCATCTGCTCACCAATTACAGCTTCCATGTAATTGTCGCAGTCATGGCAATAACCGCCCCACTGATCTGTAGTGGGGGCATTGCACAGGGTGCAATTAATGTGTTCGACCATCTTCTAGTTCTCCTAATAGTTCTAGTTCCCATTCTTCTAACGGTTGTACATAAAGAGTGCTATCAATATTTCCACCGCGTACTTTAATTGGCCCAGGATCAGGCCATATATAATCTAGGTTGTTGGGCACATCCCAGTTATATTTACTATAGTAACTCCAATCTTTACGTAACAGATTAGATTGATGGCTACGGTGAAAGTATTTATTACCTAACCAAGCTGGTATTTCTTCACCATAGTTGGCAACAAGCTGTGCACCCGATAATGAAACATCTGATTCTGGCCCACGTAGTTGATTAACTGCTTCTATAAGAAGATCGTTAAACTTATCTAAGCAAGAATCTTTAAAGCCACGGTCACGCCACTCGTTACACATGGCTATCCCATACCTAACTAACGTAATCTCATGACCTTTCCACATCTTGGCTGCCGGGTGGTTAACCCACCCGACAGTTAGTCCAAGATTTGCACGTAAAATTTGCAAAGCCTCAACACGTTGCTTACCTAAACGACGATAGTCTAGGGTTTTAGCAGACGTCTCAAAGTTTGCATAGGGTAGAAACGTATTAACCATTGTCCTCCTCAGGCACTAGATTTCGCGCAGCATCAATAGCTTGTTTAATTACAGGTAGCGCAACTACTTTAACGCCACTAAATTCAGTACTAACTGTTTCAAGAGTTACATAAATTGTATCTAGGATTCCATTAATTAATTCTTGAGTGCGTTCCATGATACCGGCAACTAATTCTTTTTGCTGTGTTTCTGTAAGAGCCACGTTGTTATTCCTTTTCTAGAGTTCGTCTAACTTCTTGTAAGTTAGCTTGATTGTATGTGTAATGATTTCTTCTAGGTCTTTAAGGCTTACTACTAGTTCTGAAGTAGGGCCTTTCCGTGCTTGCTTTTCTGCCACTTTATAAACGAGAGTTAGCATATCGTCTACCATAGTTCCCGTTTGATTGTATACAGCCTTGGCTATTTGATAGCGAGTAATGCCCATAAGCTTACGACGACTGAACACTGTTGTTCTCCTTTTTCTTTTGATTGGTGCCTTTAAGGGCTGACACATCAAATCCTACTTTGCGTAGAGACATGTACATGTTTTGACGCTGGCGACCATTACCTGCTGGGGTTGATGGGATAGATACTTGTCGCCCATCAATTGGATTACGGATCTTTATGTGTCGGCTAGTCTTTTTACTAACTTCAAACCCGGCACGTTCTAGTTCGCGTACAATTCTTCTTATCTCTTTATCAGGAGACAGCATTGAAAATTCAAGTACTAGCCCCCTACGTTTTCTACTCATTATCCATTTACCTCTACACTTTCATCGTAGACTTCTATGTCACCGTCCTGCCACTCAATTACTCCAGTACGTGGATGGTCATTCCATTTCTTCATTGCTTCTTCTGGTGTCTCAGCTGTTACTAAATAGCTGATGATTTGTGTTACTTCATATTGCATTAGTTATCCTTCTTTTCCATTAGGGTTCCATAAACTGGGTAATCAAAGTATTGATTGATTACATTCATATCGTCAGCAATTAACTCGTCAAATATTTTTACTGCTTCTTCTTGTGTGTCTGCTTCAATTATGTCTTCAAACTGTGTAGTTCTATTAGATAGAAATAAGTATTTAGGCATCTTCTTCCTCTTGGTCATCCCAGCAGCCACAATGATCTACGCATATGGCTTCGTTGTCTTTGATACAGTTTGGGCAGGCTTCTTCTGCCATATTGTTATCACAACCATCTGTTAAACAGACTGTTGCTTCTAACTCTTCTATAGTGAACTCTTGTAAGTGTTTACTCATCATTACCTCCCCGTTGTTGTATTGAACACTGTGAGCAAAATACTCCAGTCTCATCTTCTAACCATTCATGGCGATCCCTACAGTCTGACATTACTTCTCCTTTTCGCATTTGACGCATGGTTTATCTAACTCTGTTGTTTCTTCTTGATAGCAGACACCGCAGATATAACTAATCATTATTTCTCCTCATATAGGGAGGAAAGGAGGGTCAGACGGAAACACGAGCTACTCGACACGCAACGCGATTTATTCTTTGGCTCGGTTCGCCTGTACTCCTCCTTTCCGTACCCTCGGCTGGATTCGAACCAGCGACACGCAGGGTAGAAACCTGCTGCTCTATCCCCTGAGCTACGAGGGCTAGGAACTAGCTGGAGTGAAAGGAGGAAAGATCTCCAGCTAGTTCCTATTACTTTACCATAGGATTGCATCAACAGCCGCAGGCTATATGGCTTACGGAGTTGTTTACGTTGGGGCAACCTTAAGGTATTTTATGGGTACTGTCCTAGTCATATATAAAGTCAATTAAACTTATATATGTACCTCCTCTAAGGTCAGTAGTTATTCCCATAACTAATAGAGGCTCTAGGATCATAGTGCAATCCTAGAGCCTCTTTTCTACTTATCTAATATAGTAATTGATGGCCGGAATGTTGTTTCACCCTTGCGCTTCAATTGAGTATCATAGATAAGTTTACTCTTAGCGTCGTCAATAATAACAAGAGACCAGTTGGTGTGATCTAGAAGATCAATACCGCGACGGTCATCTATATAGATTTCAAACACTACGCGTACACGACGTATCATGTACCCCTCCTATATTTAGTTGTAGTATGACGGCTTACACCATCATTATTGTTGCCATGTCAATCTTAGCTAAAGATGCACGGAACTCTTTTTGGGCCTCTGCATTGCTACCAAATATGCTAACGGACCTAATAATTAACTTAGACAAAGTACACTTATCGTTATCATCATAATCTTTGCATATATCAAAGTTTGTCTTAGAACGAACATATCTACCGTCTAAGAATAATAGAACGCCTTTTAACTCATAAAGTTTAGCTAAACTGTCCTCGTGTACAGAGTCTTCATGTTCCGTACACCAATCTAAAAAGTCGTTACGTTTGTCCCCATCATCTTTTAGTAGATAAAGTAACCCATCTCTAATTGGTGCGTACTGAAGAGAGTGGGCTACAGTATCTAAAGGTACTATACGATTCTCACCATGAATAGATTCATAGATTGCTTCTAATAGTTCCATACGGAACCTTGGTTCCTCCATGTTCTCATCTGTTACTGGCTTTCCTTTGAATACGTGCATGTTTCCTCCTAGCAATTTGCCATTAGTATGTTATCCATGTTGTCATGGATCCATTCGTCTGGTTCGTTTACATCGTATATCTCAATACAACTTAAGTTGTACTTAGACATTTCTTCTACCTTAGCTATAAAGCTAATGGCATCTTCACTTGTATTAAATGGGCCAATCATTGACTGGCTGTCTTCATCATGTACTACAAACACTAGTAACCTCCTATAGAACTTTTAATAAGTGCGTGCATTATTTGCGCATCTTCTATTACATCGCCAGTAGGGCTAATAACAAAGGGAAGACTTCTATCCCACATGCGGCCCCTGCGTTTTTGACCGTAGTCTACTTTACCTGTTGCTTTACAACGATAGCAATCATAAAGATTAGTGTAATCTGGATGACTTTTATTGTATCCATGAGAACATGTGCCATGGTTGTGGATAAGAGAGCTCATCTTGGTAAAAAGTACTTGCTGCTTTAGATTTGAATCGCGAGAGTTTAACCATTCTTCACGCACTTTCCGATACTCTTGAGCAGTCTCGCAACTTTCTTCGTAACAGTCGCGTGGGCCCCAGCATGTCATTGCGTACTGTTTCTTTCCTTTACATGACCTACAGTTTTTAATTTTACTTGGAGTAGTGCCATCCTTCTCTGTACTAACAATTACTTTAAAGTTTCTAACTACAACTTTTACTCCATCAACATACTCACCAATTATGCGGCGAACTGATTGATACATAGGTGCATCAGCATGAATTACTGTAGTTCCATTAGAAAAGTAAGTAATGATTTGTTGTTGATTACCGTAACGTGGATTACCATACATTACTGAGATCTGGTTAGTACTTATTCTTTTTAGTCTAGTTCCCCACTCATACAAGGTGCGCTCACTTTTAGTTTTACTTTTAGCACCTAAAAGCCACGCAGCTGCTGAGCTATAGTCTTTGACTCCTGACCTGTTCATCTTTCCTCTTTCTAAGTAGAGAGGGCGTATTGCTACGCCCTCTCTGTTGATATTAGTTACGCATCTTGCTCTTGATCATATTGATCACCACTTGCTTAGCAAACGGTAGTAGATCAGATGCATTTGTGACTGTGCCATAGATTGTACACCCATGCATTGCACGTTTCTTTTGCTCTGCCGTAGACTTCTCATCCATGTATGCAATTTGTTCTGCACTTGCAATATGAATGAGAACAGTTAACACGCCGGAAGCAGTCATGCGCTCAATGATTTCATCACTGCTATGACTAAACTCACCGTCGGTAACTAGGAACATTATCTTAGACTTACGTCGACTAGACTTTAACAGACGCTCAGTTGCTATTAAGGAATTCTTTGGATTAGTACCTCCATTGCCAAATATAAATGGGAATGTGGTCTTACTAATCTTAGTATTCTTATCAGACACGAGTTCTGTTTTGTCGTCGAATGCGTAGATAGTAACAGGGCATTCGATTTGCTCCATCGCACGCTTGATAACCCAAGCAGCTTCAGAAGCACGCATATCGTTGCTTTGGTAGCCCATTGAACCAGAGCGGTCAATGACTAGTACTGCTTCGATATCTGTGCCGTCATTGCCTTCTTCCCAACGGTCGAAGGCTTCGTCAATCTCACAGCCACGAATAACACGCTGGACGTTTAGTCGACCAGCAGGTGTTTCACGTTGCCAAGTAGGCTCAGAATCTTGACGCAACCGCTCTAGCTCACGTGCAAAGCGACGTGCATGCGCTAGAACTGTTGGCGGCACAGGTACTGAGTCAAACTTGCCTAGCTTTACACTGTCAGCATGTTTGCCATCGCCACCGATAACTACACGTTGCTTAGTCTTAGCATCTTGAATGATATCCTTACGAGAGGAAATCTCATTGTCGATCTTAGACAGAAGCTCAGTTACGTTATCGGGAACACCGCCAACGCTACCAGTGTGGCCGCTTTCTGAGCTACCACGCTCAGCAGATTCACGAAGCTTAATTGCTTCTGCTGCTGATGTAGGTTGAACAGGCATGCCGTTATTGCCAGAGCCGCTATTGTTTACGTCGGCATCATCACCTGGTCCGTCCATTGAACTAATGCCTGACTGTCCGGGAGTATGCACATCGATATCGCTATCGTTGCGCTCACCACTGGCGTCAGATTCATTAGCTTTCTTCTTAAACTCAGGCTCATCGTGGGTCGCACCCTTGGCACGCTCAGCATCTCTAAACTGTGCTTTGCCAGGTTCAGGTCGACCCTGAGATACTGGATCACGGAAAGTACACCCGGAACCCGCAGGAGGAGTTTGAAGACCAAGACTATCAAGCACTTCTTTCTTGAAGCGTTCAATAAGTTCTTGGGCTTTTGTATAGTCCTTAGGGAATGCAAGTACACGATACTGATCTACAATATCTTCGATTACTGGTATAAGATCTGGACGTGCAAAAGAATCGCGGAACATTACGCGAACTTCTACAGGCACATGCCGTCTACCGCGAACAACCAAGTAGTTGGCAGATAGATCCTCGTGAGTTCTAGCTAGCCATCGAATGACTGTCTTTACTAGGTACGGTGCAATAGATGGATATCGCGCAACGAATAGTGTCTCGATGCGCTGATCTTCCAGCATATTAAACGCATTGATATAATTGCCATTGATTGACGTATTCTCTGCTTCTATTAGCCATTGCACAAGTGATGTACCCTTGCGCGGCGTATACAGATGATGAGCTAGCTCATGATAGTTAAGACCATTGAGTTGAATAAAGTCTTCAAGATCAAAGTCTTCTATCTGTGATGCGTTAATGTAAACGTCTTTGCCGTCTGACCAAGCAGGTGGGCGAGTGTCGTCTTTAACTACATGCACTTGAATAGGGTCTTGAGTTAGCACCCTATCAGCTTGCTCATACACGCGGCACAACGCACCCAATTTGATAGCTAGTTCTTGTGCTTTCGTACTAGAGCTAGTTCTATTGGCATAGTTGTCTTGTGTAAGATCATCTTTGTACACTGTCTTACCTCTCTTTCTCTCTCGTTGTTACGTAGCTATTAGATAGTTACGATTGTTGACCCACTGGAAGTAGACGATATGTTCATACCGTTAACTGTTTCCGTAGGTGCATTGCCATCATCGGCAATTTTGACGTCGATATGAACTTTGGTGTCAATACCGAAGTCTTGCTTTAGGTTGTGCTCGTGTGTCTGGAACACCAAACGCACAGATGCTTGCTCTTCATACGCGAAGTGATTGATGAAGTTCTCAACTGCAGCGTTGTAACCAAGGCCATCTACAAACTCGCCAAACTCCATCAACATGTTGGTAGCGATTGGTGTCTCGTATTGACCCTTGTCTGCTTCAGCACGCAACTGCTGTGCAAGCAACAATAGGTTCTTGTGCTTGACTAGCTGTGCTTCTACCTTAGGATCGTAATCCCAGGCGATCTGCATGTTGAAACGATTACGGAACGCAGCGTTAAGCTGACCAGTACCTGTGTAGTCTGGATTCATTGTGGCAAAGATAGTGAGGTCAGGATGAGCCTCGATAACTTCGCCATGATGATCAAGCAAAGCAATGTTGCGACGTCGATCTAGCAATGAGTAGCAAGGAGTAATAATCTTCATTGGAATGAAGTTAGCTTCATCAAAGATTAGATAACCACCGTTGCGTACAACATCGGTAACTGGACCATCGCACCAAGGGAAGATACCCTTGCCATCGCTGATGTACTTGCCAAACAGGTGGCTAGGCTCAAGAGCCGCGCTACCGGAGATGACTGCGCCACGCAAGCCACGAGCAGCAGCCCATGCTTGAATGGATGTAGTCTTACCTGGACCAGTTGGACCGTAGAGCAATACGTTACGATGTGATGAACGGGCGTAGTCGAAAGCTGCATAGTCTTCGACATCGCCAAGTACTTTACGGTGTACGTATTTCTCATGGATCTCAATTGGTGGTACTGAAGCCAAGGCAGCACGGATGACTGGCGCTTCGTATGCTTCTACTTCTTCTTCAGTCGTAGTCTCAACAGCAGGTGCTGGTGCGTTAACAACTGGAGGAGTGTAAGTAGTTACTTTCTTACGCTGATCAATTACTAGTTCCGAAAGGGTTGAGTCGTTAGCAGCAACTCGACCATACATTTCTAGGAATGTCTCAGCAACACTTACGCCAGATACTTGCTCAGATTTGCCATGTGCTGCAACGCACTTGGTACCGAGTACAGCTGAGTAACCATTTGTAAGAATGGCTTTCTCATCAGCTAGCGTTACTTCAACGCCAACTGGTTCTGCTGTAAGCATCTCATTGGGCATAATAGCAGCATCAACTGAATCGATGTCAGTCTCGAGCCACTTGTTGTGTGGACCTTTCTGACCGTCAGTGACGCGTGAATATATGCGCACTGTTCCATCAATTGGTACGATAATCATCTGTCGACGCTGGTTGCCCATTGTCGGTTCATATGATTCCATAAAGACGGAAATATTTGCCATAGCTTTCTTTTCTCTTTCTCTCGAGGGTTACTACCTACACTTAATGTGTAAGTAGGTCTTGCTTTTTATTCGTCGTCCAGTTCCCAATTAGAATTATCTTCATCGGTATCTGAACTAAGTGTCGCATTGAGTGTAAAGAATGCCTGTTGGCAAATCATTACACGCGCTGGCGACCACTCTGTTATTGCATCGAATAGACTACCGTTTGCGTCTAGTCCATCCATGAATGCATTAATAAATGCAACAATAGAGTCAATCTCTTCTTCAGACCTTGGCTCACGCTGCGACCTATCAATTAGTGACATGTTCCTCCTATAGTTAGGTGGTTTGTTTACGTCGGGCACGATACATCATGCGTCGTCCTCGACGAATCAATGGGGCTAGGTCATGATCTTCTAACTCATCTATAAACTGACCTAGTTCTGATAGTACTTCTAACAGTTCATTAGTAGCGGCTTGCGCATCTAGAACTGGATTAGAGTTTCTTACCCATACTGCAAACTCATCAGTAATGTATTTGCTATTGGGTCTTTCGTAGACATATGGGGTAATCTCAATACGCGGATTGTATGTATCATCGTCTCCGGTTGAATCCCAGCCCAGTGTTGTATCTGTCACTGCTGTCTCCTTATTTATTTATCAACTGAATGTACCGTCGCACATTCATGGTGGGGCGTGTGGGACTTGAACCCACGACTGGCAGATTATGAGTCTGCTGCTCTAACCAACTGAGCTAACGCCCCGGAACCCTACACGGAATGCTTCATAGTTGAGTTCATCACCGACAGTATGCATCGTGTAGGGCTTCTGCGTGGAAGGTTGGTAGCGTGGTCGCCCGCAAGGGTTGGACAGTATTACCGATTGTCACGCAGAATTTTATTTAATCAATCCACTCTAAGGCAAGTTCACTATCAGTCTTGTATTGGCGCAATTGAATCTTGCTGCCAATGTCAATGATCTTGTACGCAGGTTCGTCTTTAGGACTAATCATACGTAAGGCAACGCGCAAGCCTCTTGCACACCCATTGTGATACTGGGCTAGGCCTGTGTCTGCTTCTTCAAACTCCGCAAGATCTTCAAGATGAATAAGATGAACTAATTCATTAATCAGTTTGCGGGTCTTCTTCTTTCCTAGTTTCTTCGCCATCGTTAGTTTGTACTCCTTGTAGTAGTTCAGTTAGTTGTTCATATGGAGATTTTGTTGGGCTATTGCTATAGTCAACATTCTTTATAGGCTTGCCCTCAGGAGGACAGCAGTCAACACCGTTGCATTGAGCTGACCACCAGCGGTCACCCATAACTTTAATAATGTCAAGCCAGAACGTTTCTTCTTTATTCTTAGACTCCATGATTTCAGGTACCTGCATATAGGCTTCATTTGATTCCGCTTCGATATTAAAGTAAACTAGAGCTGCAGCTCGTCTGTTATCTTCGTTAGCTCCACTGATCTCGTCAGTAATCCACTGTTGAGGTAACTCAATACCACCAGTGAACCACCATACTCTGTTAACGTACACCGTATTAGTAATCCAGCTATCATCATCTAGATCAAGAAGCACTAATGCTAAGCCGCGATTTTTTGCTTCTGGGTGAGTGGATAACTCTTCAGATAATCCACGTGGTCCATCTACAGCAGTTTTTCTAAGTTCATAACGCTGAAACCGAGTGGCTGGGCTGACCTCTTCCTCTGTATGAGTCATTTCTTTATTCCTCTTTTCTTTTGTGGTTTAGGTTTGCGCTGATTGTTTGCAGCAATTAACGCAAGAGTTATACCTTTTTGTTTGCTTGCCATTTTTTCCTACTTTCTTGTAAAAGGTGGGAAGCGTGATACCTATTAGAAACACGGCTAATAACAATGGGGTTGGCTGTTTCAAGCACCAGAAGAGGTAACTACTACATCTCTAGCCCCGCAGGGAGAAATGTGTGCTCCGATTTTTCTGGCTGGCAGCACCTAGAAAAGCTCATCTTTCTTCTCAAAGCCCTAACAGTGTAACTATTACCTGTCACATAATAGTCATTGACCGCGGCTTGTATTAATACTCGCACTCTTGCAGATTTCGGGTTTTAACATCCGCATTGTATTAGTTCGCTAACCATACACATTTGTATCGTTGCTTCCCACCTCTCAAGTTGTTGCCTTATTAAAGGCTTACCCTTTTATAAAGGGAGCAAGATAGCCAGCCGCAAATGTTTACGTTGGGCTAGCTATCAAGCTCTAGTTATACTAGAGGTATCTACCGATAGAGCCAATCATTTTAGATGAGAAAGTATCTTTTGCACAGGCTTTGAGTAATTCAATAGCCTCTTCAATTTCTCTAATCGCACCTGCGCTCCACTCACATATTGGATGAGTTGGTACTACTAATCCATACTCTTCTGGATTAATGCGCTCGCTTAATCGGTTTGTAAGACCTACTGATAAATGGTCTGGATTGTAATAGCGTGAATGATTTATAACTACATAATCATCAATCGTTGCTTTAGCAAGCACAGCTGTCAGCAGCTGAGTGTTAAACTTTGCTATATCTTTTTCATACTGAACTAGCTCTTGTTCATACTTAGCAACTTCTTTCTTAATAGCTGCTAACTTTGTCTGCAATCTTTTCAATACATACTTTGTATCTAATGGGATATTAGTTGTGGACATGTTTCCTCTTTTCTTTGTAGGGTGAGCCCCCAGTTATAGTCAGGGTGCTCAGTGACTCTTATTAGGAACGGAATCGGTGGGAACGTTCGCAACCCGTATGCTCTTGCTTGGAGGCCAGCCCAAGCTCAATACGGCGGAGCTACTAGCCTTGTAGGTATACCAATCTATTATTCATAGATTGTAGGGACTCCCGGTGATCGCTCCCCTATAAGTCTCTATTTCTTTTTAACATACGGCAAGGCCAGGTAGCACTTGTCGCAATAGTCATTGCCATCTTGTTCGAACCAGATGTCAAGCTTCTTTTTACACTCAGCGCACTTCATTATCTAGTGCCTTGATAGTTGGGCAAGGGTAAAGATGTGGCTCTAAATCATTAAAACAAGCAGAACATATTTTCCATTCATTAACAAGGTCGTGTAGTGGAATTGGTTTGTGCAGTTCACGTACACGATCAATAGCCTCTTGTAACTGATTGGCTATGGCTTGAAAGTATGTCATTGTGTCCAAGTCCTACTGTCTTGTGTGCGGGCGGGTTTGTTTACGTTGGACGCTGCTACATTGGCAGCAATCTCATTAAGGTCAATGCCCATCTCGTATGCCAATTGCTCAGCAACTGGTGTGTCTGTCTTAGGCACAAAGTCAACGACTCCAAGCCATAACGCAAAGCGTGCTAGTTTCTTAATCATTTTATCTCCTTTTGTTACACCATAGCCAATGCCATGAGTCTTTTAACATAGCGGCTATAGATATACGTGACATGCT
>Ga0114962_10003792_pt1 | contig 12180 bp, 9 predicted proteins | sample C_130820_MF_Meta_FD_87017 | JGI IMG/M metagenome (GOLD analysis project Ga0114962, IMG submission 87017) | Freshwater microbial communities from Lake Croche, Canada to study carbon cycling - C_130820_MF_MetaG | ecosystem: Environmental > Aquatic > Freshwater > Lake | place: Lake Croche, Canada... | reverse complement strand
TATTGCTGCCTTTGCACAAACCGATACGACCAAAAGCAAAAAGACTTCTGCCTTTCAAAAGGCAACCATAGAAGTTTCGGGAAACTGTGGGCAATGCAAAGAAAGAATTGAAGCCGCGGTAGATGTTCCTGGTGTTAGAAAGGCAGAATGGAGCCCTAAAACTGGTTTGTTAACAGTAGTTTATAAGTCTGAAAAAATATCGATTGAGAAAATTGAGCAGTTAGTTGCCGATGCAGGTCACGATACCAAAACAGCAAAATCTGCAGCTAAAACTTATAATAGCCTGCCTCAGTGCTGCCAATACCGCGAAGGAAATCCTCATAAATAGGCAGTTTAAAGTAAGCTAACCATATGGAAGCTTTACAAATTAAGCCTTTCGCCATAGATGCGTCTATTAATGTAATTCGGTTTAAGGCAACCGCATTCCCTGCTGGAATAATGGCCGCCTATGAAAAGCTAGATGAGGTGGTGCCCGATGTTACAAAGCGCAAACATTATGGTTTTTCTCAACCTAACAGTAAGGGCGAAATAGAATATTGGGCAGGGGTAGAGCAATTGCCTTCTGATAATGGTAATTACTTTGGCTTAGAGCCTTTTACTATAGTAACAGGGAACTATCAAAGTATATTGGTAACGGATTTTAAATCTAATCCGTTTCTATTAAGGCAGGCGTTTAAAACCCTAACGGCTTTACCAGAAATAGACCCCAATGGCTATTGCCTAGAAATGATGCTAAGCCAAACAGATGTGCTTTGCCTAGTTCGTGTTTTGCAGTAGCATTTATTAATCAGACATTTTGAAGCCTTAATGGCTTAACAGTTTAGTTGGCATAATCTGTGTCGTTACTTTTTAAGATTTTATTTGGCGTACCTTTACGCCGCATTTATACCTTGCATAATAACTTATCAATGGAAAAGAAAATAGTTAAAGTAGGCGATATTAGCTGCGGAGCCGATCAGTTATTCCTTATTTCAGGCCCTTGTGTAATTGAGGAAGAAAGCATAATGATGCGCACTGCCGAAAAGCTGAAAGAAGTTTGTGAGCGCTTGAATTTGCCACTTATTTATAAATCGTCGTTTCAGAAAGACAATAGGTCTTCTGCTAAATATTATAACGGACCTGGTTTAGAGGAGGGCTTAAAGGTTCTTCAGAAAATTAAGGAACAATTTGGCTTTCCTATTCTTAGCGATATTCACTATCCGGACCAAGCAGCTCCTGCTGCAGAGGTATTGGATGTGATTCAGATACCTGCCTATTTAGTAATGCAAACCACTTTGGTTACTGAAGCAGCTAAAACCGGAAAGGTTGTGAACTTAAAGCACGGTCAGTTTTTGGCTCCTGAAAATATGATTAAACCTGCCGAAAAGTGCATTGAAGCGGGTAATAGCAACGTAATTCTTACCGAGCGTGGCTACACTTTTGGTTATAACGACCTCATAGTAGACCCAAGGGCCTTCTATCATATGAACCAAACTGGCTTCCCTGTGGTATTTGATATTACCCATTGCATAAGGAAATACGGCATACCTAGTAGCGACCCTAAGGGCGGTGCCAGAGAATTTATGCCAACCATTGCAAGAGCAGGTGTTGCCGCAGGTGTAGATGGTGTTTTCATTGAAACCCACCCAGACCCTACCAATGCCCTATGCGATGCAGCCAGTCAATTGAGCGTATATGCCTTGGAAGAATTTATTAAGCCATTAATAGAATTGCATCAAATTGAGGTGAGCTATAGAAATAGCAACCCAGTTTTAGCTTAATATTGTGCATTATCATAAATTGTTGCAACCTTAAGGGTTGAACATTCATCTTAAGTGTGCAATTTAGCACGCATAAAACACCTTATTCTCTATGGAACTGTATCTTGATTCCGTTGATTTCAAAGAAATAGAAGCCGCATTCGATCTCGGAATCGTTACGGGACTTACCACCACGCCTACTTTTTTGCACAAGCAAGGGATTACCGATATTGACGGTACCATCCTGAAATTGGCGCAAATGGTTCCTATTTTGCAAGTAGAAGCCTTAGGTAAAAAAGCTGAAGAAATTATTGCCGAAGCCCACAGGCAGCTAGATATGGGATTGGATGTTGAAAAAACAGTTTTCAAAATCCCTGTAGATAACGAAGGCATAAAAGCTTGTAGCCGTTTAACTGCCGAAGGCATAATGGTGAACGTTCACCTTGTGTACACTTTGCAGCAGGCCTATATGGCTACACTAGCAGGTGCAACTTATGTTTGCCCGCTTGTAGGTCGCCTACAAGACCAAGGACACGATGCCTTAGGTTTAGTAGAACAGTGTGTGGATATGGTAGATAAGTATGGCTTCGATACTAAGATTATGTTCAGCAGCGTTCGCTACCCAGAACACATTCGCAATGCCATAAACATTGGGGTTCATACTATTACTGTGCCTTGGAGTGTAATGAAGAACCTTACCTCTAACAATCTTACCACTTTAGGTGCCGATCAGTTCTTTGAACATACCCGCCTTACTACAGTAAAGGTGAGCGAAATAATAAGCGAAAATAACCCTACAGTAGCCCAAACTGCTACAGTAGCAGATGCTCTGGCTAGTATGAGTGCATCAAAAGCAGGTGCTACTACTATTTTAGATGGTCACGGCAAAATTGCAGGCATCTTTACCGATGGCGATTTACGTAGGCTATTAGTGGAACACGGTACTGGTGCTTTAGCTTTACCATTGGCACAATTGGGTAGCAAGCAACCGCTAACTATTGCTCCAGATGCTTTGCTTATGCACGCTGTAGATATGATTAAGAAAAACAAGGTAGATAACCTTATAGTAGCAGAAGCTGACGTTGCCTTAGGTATGTTAGATGTACAAGATTTAGTAAAACTTAACGTGATTTAATTGAATCGCAAAAACCTTTGGTAATGAACCAAGCACTTATTGAATCGTTTACAAAAGCAGGAGGGGTATTTCATATCGCTCCTGCCTTGTTTTTGGAGCGCCTTAAACATATTAAAGCCTTCGTCTTTGACTGGGACGGTGTTTTTAACGACGGTTCCAAAGGCGAAGGGCTAGGTAGCACCTATAGCGAACCAGATAGTGTGGGCACTAATTTGCTGCGCTTTTCCTTTTGGCTATCTGAGGAGGCCATGCCCGTTTTTGCTATAATTACCGGGGCCAGTAATGCTACCGCTATATCCTTTGCAAAGCGTGAGCATTTTAACCACGTTTACAGCAAGGCGCTGCATAAGCATGATGCCGCTAAGCACCTATGCACCCATCTCGGTTTGAAAATGAGCGAGATTTGTTTCTTTTTTGACGATGTGCTGGATTTGAGCATAGCCAGAGAGACAGGTTTGCGCATCTTTTTGCCAAGAAAGACAGGGTTTGCCTTCAATAAATATGTGGCGGACCACCTCTTGAGCGATTATACCTGTGCTGTGGATGGCGGCAACTATGGCGTACGGGAGGCCTGCGAACTAATGATGACACTAAACGGCAACTTCGACGATGTAGTAAAGAATAGAGTTGCCTTTGAAGGAGCCTACGAAAACTATCTAGAAGAAAGAAATGCCATTGTTCCTCAGTATTTTGTGAGAGATGGGGGCAAGATTATTGAAGGAGAAGGAAGCGTTGCTAAACATTAATCGTTTCAATAATAATTATTACCCTTCAAAATATTAAAATAGCACTAATTCATAACTTTTGAGGCAAAAACCTTGGTAATCAAAATATTTTTGCCTAAATTTTATGATTAGTAAATAGCTAACCTTTACTCTTTAAAAGAGGCAGGAAGCTTTGGCTACTTGCTAGAACTAAACCTAAAAACCAAATACCTAACATTCAATAGAATGAAAAAAATTTACACTCTCTGTTTAGTGCTTTTGTGTGCGTTTAGCGCACAATTGAATGCCCAAATTATTGGTGAAAACATGATCCAAAACTTTGAAGGCACAAGCGTAGTAAGGTTAGACCCAAGAACTACTGGTGTTTTATCTAAAATAGTTAATCCGGACCGCTCTGCAGGTAACATGAGCGATAGCGTAGGTAACTACGTTAGAAATGCAGGAGTTCAGTACGATGTAGTAGTATATAACCTTACTGGTCCTATTGTAGGTATTGCCGATTACCTATCTGGTGCTAAGAAATTTAGTATGAAAGTATGGACAGCTGCTCCAGTAGGTACAAGAATTGAAATTACCTGTCAGAACAATGCGCTTTCTTCAGCACCTTATCCTGGTGGAAGGCATTCAGTTTATAACGGAATAACCACAGTTCGTAATGCTTGGGAAACTATTGTTTTTAACAACCCAGCTTCTACCCTATCTGGCGTACCAACGAATAATCTAGACCAAATTGTAATCTCTTTCAATAATAACTCTCAAACAGGCGATACCTACATTTGGGACGATTTGAAAGGCTTTGCAGTAGGTGGCCCAGCTGCCCCAGTACGTCCAGAGTTTTTATGGTCTAACTTTAGCACTGTAAATAACCTAACTTTTAACCGTGCCGATGGCGGTGCTGTAACTACAGTAGCTAACCCAGGCATATCGCCAATGCATAACTCGCCAAATGTTGGTCGTTATGTACGTTCAGCTGTTCAGTACGATGTTTTAGCATACAGCTGGGGTGCTCCACTTACTAACGTTGCCGATTACAGGGCTGGTACTAAGAAGTTCTTCTTAGATATTTATTCTCCTGCAGTTGGAACAACAATTGGTTTCACTCTACAAAATAGAGTTGCTTCTCAAGGTAATTACCCTGCTGGTCGTTCAGCTGAATTTACAGGTTCTACTACAGTAGCTAATGCTTGGGAGCGTGTTGCCCTTACCTATGGTAACCAACCAGACCCAACTATACAACAATCAGCAATTGATGAATTGGCTATCCTTGTTAATGGCAACACCACAACACCAATAACAGTTTATTTCGATTCTTTATTCGGTCCGGTATTTACACCAGTTTCTGTAAAGAACAATGTTCCTACAATTGAAGCAAGGATTTTCCCTAATCCTGCTAAAGATGTTTTAAAAGTAACCTTACCAACCAATGGTAATGTAGCTTCTACCATCACTGTTTTAGGTTTAGATGGCAAAGCTGTACGTACATTAACTACTGAAGCTAACGAAACTTCTATTTCACTTGAAGGCTTAAAGAATGGTATTTACGTTTGCAGAATTGAAACTGCTAATGGTATTGCTGTTCAGAAATTCAGCGTGAGCAAGTAATTTACTGAATTACTTTATTGAAAAGCCTTTGCACATTTTGTGCAAAGGCTTTTTCATTGCCTCTATATTGCCTTTCAAAGGCAAAAAATGACGGTTTATTCATAAAAAGTAACAAAATTTAACTTTAACAAGTTATTAACTGTACCATAACACTAGGAAGTTGATTACATTTATAAACTAAACCAGATTTTACCACAGAAATGTCTTTTCACCCTTTGGCCGAACATACCGATTCAGATTTGTGGTTGTTGCTTAGGCAAGGCGAAATAAAGGCGCTTGAGGAGCTGCATTTTAGGCATTACAAGGTGCTGTATAGGTTTGGAATGAAGTTAAGTAACAACAAGGAAGTAGTTTCAGATTGCCTGCAAGAGTTATTTTTTCAACTTTGGAATAAGCGCGAAAGCCTAAAGGAGGTAAAATCGGTCCGTTTTTATTTAATTAAGTGGCTCAAGCGCGATATTATTAGAGCAATAACAGGCAAAAACGCAAGCGCTAATTTTGTGGAACTAGATTTAGAATCTAATTCCGTTTTTCAGGTATCAATTGAAGATGTTTTTGAAAAAGTAGAAGTCGACACCCTCCAACGCGAAGTGCTTAAACAAGCTATGGATACTTTAAGCCCAAGGGAAAGGGAAGTGATTTACCTTCGCTTTTTTATGGAAATGAGTTACGACGAAATTTGTAACACCTTGCAATTGAGCTACCAAGTGGTAATGAATTATATTCACAGAGCTCTAAAAGCGCTTAGAGCCAATAAGCTAATTAGTAAATTGGCACCTATAGTAAGCTTCGTTATATTGAACGTACTTTTTAGTTAAATTTTTGGTTAGTAAAATAACTTTTGCCGCTCTTTAGTTCAATTAACTTATCCATTCCAAATGAAGGAACAGTTTTCAACTGATTTTTTCCTGCAACAAGAAAGCTTTAGAAATTGGGTCGATGGATCCAATACCGATGACTGTGCATTTTGGGATAAGTGGCTTTCAGAGAACAAAGACATTGCCCCTATGGCATTTTTAGCCGCCAAATTGTATGCAGGTTTTTCGAATGCCAGCGAAACCATTACCGATGAACATATCAGACTTGAATGGCAAAAAATTTCGGACAGGATACACGCATCGGAAAATAAGCCTTCAAAATCCAGAGTTATTAGTTTCCTTTTAAGAGCTGCCGCAGTTGTAGCCTTTGCTAGTTTAGCGGGCACTTTAATAGCCTATTATTTGCTTACCCCAGTTATTACTGAGTATGCAACGAATGGAAAATCGCAAAAGAAAGTGGTTTTGTCAGATGGTACTGAAATAGCCTTGAATAACAACTCTTTCCTAAAAACTAAAAGTGCGTGGCGTTTTGCTCCGCCTCGAGAAGTATGGTTAAATGGCGAAGCTTACTTTTCTGTGAAGTCGCATCCAGAATCTGCTGAATTGGCTAACTTTATAGTGCATACTACTGACCTTGACGTAAAAGTTTTAGGCACCCAATTCAACGTGAATAGCCGCAATAACAAAACTAAGGTATTGCTAGACGAAGGCAAAGTACAACTTACCCTAAACCAGCCAATAGCTAAGAACCAAATTACAATGGCTCCCGGCGATTTTGTGGGTTATACTGTAGCAGAAAACAAAATAGAAACTACAAAGGCGCCAGAAAGCTGTAATTACATTACGGCGTGGAAAACCGGATTTTACGAATTTAACAAAACGCCTGTTTCTGAAGTTATTAAAATGGCAGAAGCATCGTTAGGCGTAGTGGTAGTTATAGACAAACCAGCAATTTTGAAACAAACTATTACAGGTAAAATACCGAGTAAGAACCCAGAAGAATTATTTAACTCACTCGCTAGTTTATTCAATTTAAAATTCTCTAAAAAGGACAACACCATCCTTTTAGAAGCATCAGGAAAAGTAAAGTAAGCATTACCGTACATACCCATTAGCCTGCCTAAAGCCTTAAAAACTCTAAGTGAGCTATTACACTACCAAACTAACCAACATGAGAATATTTTTACCTTTCAAGCAAGGCTTGTATTGCTGTGGTATTGCTATTGCTTTGCATTGTACAGCATTTCAGGGTATTGCAAACGCAAGTCAACAACTTTTAGCGAATCAGAACACATTGCCCGCTAATGTGGGACTTTCGGGTTTACTGCCAGAAATAGAACAGAAATTTAAGGTATCCTTCGTTTTTAAAGACGAAGACTTAAAGTTCAAAACAGTTCCGGCAAAAATTACCGAAACAGAAAACTTTAACGAGGTTTTGCAAATCATTGAAACCTATGCAAACCTAAGAATTGAAAAAACCGGGCAGCAGGTTTATTCCCTTACCGATGCCCTTACTTCCCCAACTGGGTTACCCAATCTGAACAAAGAAGCCGCCAAGGAAACTAACGGCAAAAAGGCGGTTGCGCCTATTAGCATTTCTGGTACTGTATTAGATGAAAACGGCGGCCCTATACCTGGCGTAGCTGTTTTGGTTATAGGTGGTTCTGCCACTACGGTAACGGATATGAATGGTAAATTTAGTATTGAGGCCGATGAAACTGCTACTTTACAATTCCGCTTTGTAGGTTATGAAACCATGGAAGTGGCTGTGGCAGGAAGGTCAAATATTTCTGTTAAACTAAAGCCAGCACTTCTACAAACTAAAGATGTAGTAGTAGTAGGTTACGGAACTAAAACCAAAAAAGAGGTTAGTAGTGCCATTGGTTCAGTAAATGCCAAAGAAATATCTGCCACTCCAGTTGCCGATGCAGCCCAAGCCTTACAAGGCCGCGTTGCTGGTTTGCAGGTAGTGCAAAATTCTGGTGCACCGGGTGGTACAGGTGGTACTTCTATCAGAATTAGAGGTATATCGTCTGTAAACGGTTCTAATAATCCACTAATTGTATTAGATGGATTCCCATTGCCAGACCAAACTGCCGATAACGTTCTGAATGCTATTAGCCCTAACGATATAGAAAGCATAGATGTATTGAAAGATGCAGCAGCTGCTTCAATCTATGGGGTGCGTGGTTCTAACGGGGTAGTTATTATTAATACCAAGCGCGGTAAAGAAGGAAAATCTACCATTAGTTTCGATTATTACAGAGGTATACAATCGGCTTGGCGTTTGCCAAAAATGCTTAATGCCCAAGAATATGCAGTAATTAATAGCGAAGCACGTTTGGCTAGTGGTATTGCCGTATTACCTAAGTTGGCCAATCCAGAGCGTATTGCTTCTGCTTATGGCGATGGTACAAATTGGTTAGACGAAATTTTCAGGGCAGCCGCAATGACTAATATGTCGCTTAGTGCCACTGGTGGTACAGATAAAGCGCGTTATGCCATTTCTTCTGGGTACTTTAAGCAGGATGGTATTATTAGAGGTACCACTTTCGATAGGTTTAACTTTAAATTCAATGGCGATTATAACGCCACTAAGCGTTTAAAGATTGGTAATAACGTAACTATGAGCCGTACCACAGAACGTGCTAAAAATACTTACGATGCCTTTAATAGTTTGTTGCTATTGGCAGTTGCTTCGCCTCCAACGGTTTCAGTTCGTAACGAAGATGGAACTTATGCAGGTGGTAATGGTGCCGAAGACGGTTTCAATGAACCAAACCCGGTTTATGATATTGAAGTTCCTCAAGGCATAAATACTAAGTTCAGAGCTATTAGCTCAATTTATGCCGATTATGAGATTATTCCTGGCCTTACTGCGCGTATCAATTACGGATTAGATTTCGTTATGAGCAATGGTAGGTCTTGGAGCCCAGCTATTCCTTCTACAGGAGGCAGACCTATTACAGTTACTGGTTCTAGCGATAATACCAGCTATAACCCTAGCTACTTAGCAGAATATACGGTTAATTACAAAAAATCCTATAAGGGACATAATTTTGGCTTACTAGGAGGCTATACCGCACAGGATAACAATTATAACTACTTAGGTGCAAGCAGAAATGGCTACACACGTTTAGATTTAAGAACCCTAAGCGATGCAGCAGTTGTACCAACCTCTATTTCTCAAATCGGGAACTATAATGGTTACGGTACCAATAGGTTGCTTTCTAACATAGGCAGGTTTAGCTACGATTATAAAGAGCGTTACCTATTATCGTTCAGTTTACGTAGAGATGGATCGTCAAACTTTGCCAAAGGCAATAAATTTGCAGTGTTCCCATCGGTTTCTGTGGCTTGGAATGTAATGGACGAACCATTTATGGCTAAGTTCCCTGCCATTAGCAATTTGAAAGTACGTGCAAGTACAGGGCAAACAGGTAACCAAAATGTAACTGCCTTTGCTTACTTACAAAGCATAAATACGGGCATTCAATACCCATTTGGCGATAACAGTACAAGCGGTGGAGGAAATTCTGCAGCGGCACCTACAGCTACTAAAAACCCTGCTTTAGTTTGGGAGAAAAACCAACAAACCAATTTAGGTATAGATATTGGCGTTCTTAAAAACAGAGTAGGATTGTCAATTGATATATACCAAAGAAAATCGCTTGACCTATTATTCTATGTAGCCCCTCCAGCATCTTCTGGTACTTACGATCCATCTCCTTTGAATACAGGAACTATGGTTAACAAAGGCATAGACCTTACGTTGAATGCAGTTGTAACCAACCCTACTAGCCCAGTAAAGTGGAATGCTACATTTATATTTAGCAAGTACAACAACAAGGTTACAGACCTTGGTTTAAGTGCCCCAATTTATAGTACCTTCTCTCGTATTGGCGGCGGCGGTTTACGTGTAGACCAAGGCAGCCCTGTAAACTACTTCTATGGTTTCGTAGCCGATGGCATTTTCCAAACCCAAGAAGAAGTTAATGCACACGCAAAACAAACTGTAGGTACTAATACCTCTAACGGAACATCGCCTGGCGATATTCGCTTTAAGGATTTGAATGGCGATGGCATAATAAACGATAAAGACAGAACAAACCTAGGTAGCTCTATTCCTAACTTTACTTATGGCTTTACCAATAACGTAAGCTGGAAGTTCTTAGAACTATCGGTGTTCTTGCAAGGTAGTGCAGGTAATAAAGTGTTAAACTTTACCCGTTGGTATACAGAAGGTGGCATTGCAAATGGTAACTTTAGCAAAGATGTTTTGAAGCGTTGGACTGGGGCTGGAACTAGCAATGAAATGCCAAGAATGATTCAGGCCGACCCTAACCAGAACAATAGAGTATCGTCTCGCTTTGTAGAAGATGCTTCTTACCTACGTGTTAAAAACATTCGCCTTTCAGTTTTAATGCCTAATAAGTGGGCTAAAGCTGCAAAGGTTAGTACTTTCAAATTATATGGTAGCGTTCAAAATGCCCTCACCTTCACCAAGTATACAGGCTTCGACCCTGAAGTAGGTGGCGGTGTTGATAACGGATTCTATCCACAAGCCAGAACATTCCTCGTAGGCTGCAATCTCGAATTCTAAGATTCTCCCACACCAAAAAAGCTATTATTATGAAAAATCTAAAGTATTTATTAGTTCTCTTGTTGGGTGTTACTGCGTTTACCCAAACTGCTTGTAAGAAAGATTTCCTTGACCTTACACCAAATAATACCATTACCGATGCTAACTTCTACCAAACCCAAGAAGATATAGTTAAGGCGGTAAACGCTACCTATACCCCAATCCAAGGATTATACAACGGCGCAGGCTGGCAAATTCTGGATATTATGACTGACGATACCGATAAAGGCGGCGGCGGTGCTAACGACGGCGTTGAAGTTGGCGATTTGGACAACTTTACAATGAACTCTTTTAACCCGAACATTAACACCTATTTTGTTCAGTGTTACTTAGGGGTGCAAAGAGCAAACTTTGTTCTGGAAAAAACACCTACCATAGCGGTAATGACTCCTTCTGTCAGGAACCGTTCATTAGGCGAAGCGTATTTCTTAAGAGGCTATTACTATTATATGCTAGTAAGGCTATTTGGCGATGTTCCATTATATACTGCACCAATTACGTTAGAAGAGTCGTTAAATATTGGTCGTTCAAATAAGGCAGATGTTTACAGAGTAATCATTGCCGATTTAGATAGCGCCTACAATAAGTTGCCAAAAACGCGCTACACTGGCGATGACAAAGGCAGAGTAAATGCCTGGACCGCCAAAGGTATGCTAGCTAGTGTGTACTTAACTTTAGGTATTAAAGATAAGGCACTAGAGTGCGCTAATGCAGTAATAAACAGCAATGTTTACAGCTTAAACACCAAATACGAAGATAACTTCTCATTAGATAATGAGAATGGACCAGAATCGTTATTTGAAGTACAATACCGCAACATTGGCCAAACTTGGAATTTCTTCGGTCAAGGTCAAGCATTGAATTGCTTCTTTGCCCCTCGTTCTCAAAACATTGTGCAATCGTCTGGTTACGGTTTCAACGTTCCTACACCAAATTTCTTTGCCAATTACGAAAAGAACGCTGCAGGCCAAATAATTGATAAGAGAAGACCTGGCTCTATGTGGGTTCCTGGCGATAAGTTAGATACCTATACCCAGCCAAATTCATTAGAAGGAAGTCCGAATGGCTACAATGTGCGTAAGTATTTTGTACCTGCTACTAATACCGCCGCCGATGCGGGAGGTTGGAGCTGCGCGTTGAATGTTCCTGTATTGCGTTATGCAGAAATTTTATTGATTGCTGCTGAAGCTGCAGGTCCTGGAGCAGGCGACCGTTACATTAACACCGTAAGAAAAAGAGCAGGTTTATCTGATATTCCAGCAGGTTTAAATGCCGATGATTTCTTGGCTACTGTTTACAAAGAAAGAAGGGTAGAGCTTGCATTTGAAATGCACCGTTGGTTCGATTTAGTTCGTCACCCGAACCCGAATTATATGGTAACTACTATGAATGCAGTTGGTAAGAATGCCCAACCTAAACATATGTTAATGCCAATACCTCAAGGCGAAAGAGATAAAAATCCTAATCTTTCTCAAAACTCTGGCTATTAATTCCTAAGCACCGTTAACAGATAATAACG
>Ga0114962_10003787_pt1 | contig 12195 bp, 38 predicted proteins | sample C_130820_MF_Meta_FD_87017 | JGI IMG/M metagenome (GOLD analysis project Ga0114962, IMG submission 87017) | Freshwater microbial communities from Lake Croche, Canada to study carbon cycling - C_130820_MF_MetaG | ecosystem: Environmental > Aquatic > Freshwater > Lake | place: Lake Croche, Canada... | reverse complement strand
CAACCAACAACAGGACGTATATGAGCAAGCTGCTAATCACCACCCAGGTTTATGAGAACTACGGCGCCCACGATTGGGACGGCCAGGGTGAGTGCCCGCAGTACTGGAAGCCCAAGGGCGGCGGCGACTATGTCGTTCTCAACATTGATGTCTCCCGCGTCGATGAGCTGATGCTCGCTGTGTGGAATAAGGTGGAGCATGCCAGTGAGTACTACCGTGAGACGATCCTGGGCCATCAGGTCGTTGCGGACGACTACCTGACGGAGTTTGAGCGGGACCAGCTAGAGTATGAGGGGAAAATCCAGTTCCCAGCGCAGGTGCTGCAGCTTGCATAATACCCATACAAATGGGTAAGGTATTGGTTGACCGGAAACGGTTTTGCGCTTATAATAGCCATATCAACAAACAAAGGATGATTATGACAGAATTCGAAAAAAACGCGTACGGAATGTCCGCAGCAGACATCCGCAGCCAGTACATGCAGAGCATCACAGCTAAGTTCTCTGGCCTGGAAATGGTTGCGATGTGTGTGCTCAGCGATGCGCAGGAGCTGATGGCAATGGGTCATGCACAAGCAACAGATCAAGCTCGCAAAAATATCAACATAGCTAAGTTTATTCTCAGCGAGATGATGGACCAAAGAGGTCATTCGGTTTAATTAGGAGTTTATATTATGACAGCAATAACAGTAGCAGCGATGATAGAGGCATTGAGCGCATTGCCCCCGGACGCAGAGTTGGTAGTGACCGAAAGCGGTTATTACTGCTATGGCGAGTTCGCAACGATCATGTTGCCCGAAGCGTATACCGTGGAAGGTGTGGAAAATGATGCAGATGCCGGCAGAGTAGTGTACAGAATTGGTCACAGCCACCAATCGTATTAAAGTGCAAGAGATACACGATACTTGCACTTTATAAAAGTTTCTTGTATTAAGGAGATATAATATGAAAGTGTATTCGTTGTTGTCGTTTATAGATTACGAGGGTTCGGATCTGGAAGGTGTATTCGGATCGGTAGAGGACGTGCTAAAGTGCGTGGAGTCCGGTAACGGAAAGTGGCATGCTCATGATCTAGGGTACGTGGAGTCTGAGCTGGGTGAGAAGCTAGACGACGTGCTGGGTAAAATAGTGTACGTGTCTTTTGTTAATTTTCGTAATGAGAAAGTTGAGGTATAATATGTGGCAAGTAGAAGCATGGGACCTGGTAGCACAGTGCCGGGTATATTTTGAATTTAACACGCGCCCTGAGGCAGTGGCGCACAAAGCAGAGCTCGAGAAGACTACATGGGCTCATAACATCTCTATCACTTTTTGGAACTAAAATGCAATCAAATTTAGCTTGGACCTATATGATCTCCGTTCTTTCCGGAAACTTCAAAACTCGCGACGACCAAGGCTCGGTGCAGGCTTACCTGACGGCACTGTATCTTGCACAGGATGCTGGCCTTGTCTCTAACACCCCCCGTATACACCTAGCTGCAAAGGCAAAGTAATTATGAACACCCCCACAAAACCGCGCCCGTATATCGAGCAAGAGATGTATGCTGTTGCTCCGCTCCCTGTGCTGCAGGACCTCAACGGGCAATTCTGCATGCAGATCCGTTCAGAGCGGGGGGCAACTAAATGGTTAAATATTACGCCGCAGCAGTTTGCTGCAATAGAGGAAGTTCTCCTGCGGAGCCTAGACTGTTGACCTTTTGGCGTTTTTGTGAGATAATAGACTCTTCTACAGTAAAGGACATATATGACTACAGTAACACAACGTTTGACCGCCCTAGACCGCATCCAGGAGATCGCTGCAGACAATGGCTACGGCATGCTGGAGACGCTGCAGTATATGGACCGCAATCTGTTTGAATTCAATGCAGAAGACCGCCAAGCTTTCCGCACTGTGTTTGCTGAATTTCAGAAACTGTTCGCACAGGTGGAAGCATGATGTCTATTGACGACCTCTATGAAGAGCTGATCCACCTAGATGAGATCGCCGGCGAACTAGACGCCGAAAGTAACGCACTTATAAACGTGCGGCGTATAGAACTGAAGGCTATGATTGAGTCGCGGGAAACGCGCCGCCTACAATCTAGCTACGAGGAAGCACGTGGCCGCGGCCATGCAATGGAGCAATAATATGAGAGAAGATTACGATCAGCTAATATGGGTGGTGGAGGCTTGGCATAGCCCGGGCGACTGCTGGCTAACACTCGGCGTCTTTAGCTCGCTGCAGCTAGCACGTATGGAATATGCAGCGACTGCAGAAAAAGACAAAGATGTTGGTACATGGGACTATGTTGTTGCGCGGCCAATGATTATCAATCAGATCGATCAGGGCAACCTAGGTGGAGATGTAATACTGCGGGACAATCAGCCACCGCCGCCACCGCCGTTCGAGCCATTCCCCGGCGACTAATTGTCTGTTGACCTTTTCTACTTTTTGTGAGATAATACGTATATGAATAAAAACCCTATACCCCAACTCCCCTACAGCAATTTATTTGCTACACCTGATAGTTTAGAAGACCTGCTAGCGAGGTGCGAGCAATATACCGGCAGCGAGAGAGCAGCTGCTATGACATCCGCAATGCTGGCACTGAACCTTGCTCAAAGCATTGTTAAGAAAAACAACACCACTCAAGAGGCTTAATATGGCACTTTTTATGTACTCGGCCGTCCACGGCAAGCATGCTAGCACCCAGGCATATCTCGGCAGCGTAAAAGTCTGCCCGGTATGCTGCGGCCCTCAACCAAAAGAATCATTCAAGTTCTTCCACGGCGTTGAACAATGCTTTGAATGTATTGATAATATCCTAGCAGAACAAGAGGAGCATGTTAAATTATGAAAACGTTTGATACATTTGAAGATGTTGTTGGTATGGATGCATGCATGAAAAAACCAATTGTTGTCCATGCTAAACGGATCGATGAGGAATTCCGTGTCAATTCGCTAGAGGGTAATTTCAAGCAGGGTAAACCCGGCGACTACCTGATGCGTGGTATTGACGGCGAGCTGTATATCTGCGATGGCCCGATCTTTGATAAATCATATGGGTGGTGTAATGAACGAACGAATTGATCATTGCTTGTATCAAGCAGGACTAACAGCAAGCGGTTGCTGGGAAGATTTGGACACTTACACGCAAGAAGGCATTGAACGATTTGCTGAGTTGATTATTCAAGAATCTATTGGCGTATTGCAAAAACGATTCATGGGTGACTTAAACCGCGAGGACATGGAAGTCCGTAGATGTATCGAAGATGTAAAGAAACATTTTGGAGTAGAAAAATGAAAGTTGTAATTAACAGATGCTTTGGTGGTTTTGGTATATCCGAAAAGGCACTCGATCGTTACAACGAACTTGCTGATACTAAGTTGGAGGCATACTATGGTATGGGGCGGGCTGACCCCTTCCTCGTACAGGTTGTTGAGGAACTTGGTGCAGAAGCAAACGGCTTCGCGGCTGATTTGAAAATTGTCGAAATACCTGATGACGTTAAATGGTACATCCATGAGTATGATGGTCTGGAAGCTGTATACGAAAAACACAGAGTTTGGGACTAATAGTATGAGCCTCGATGTAGACCTAATGGTAACACAGCCAACATCTGTGTATAGCAGCAACATTACACATAACCTCGGTGCGATGGCCGGAGCTGTGGAATTGTCTAATGGCATGACGCTGTATAACGTGCTATGGCGCCCCGATGAACAAGAGGGGTTGAAGTATGCAAAAGATATTTCAGAATTGCTAGATGAAGGGTACAATATTCTGCTAGCAGACCATCAACGGCTTATGCAATTTGAACCAGAGAATGGCTGGGGTTCATATGAGGGCCTATGCAACTTTGTATACAACTATAGAAACGCATGCTGGGATAACCCGGAAGCAGAATTGAGTGTATCGCGATGAATGATATAATTAAACAGCTCGAGCCACAGTGCTGGGAACACAACGAATTTGGTCTCAACTTTAACTATCAAAAGTTCGCGGAGCTAATTATATTTGAATGTACCAAGGTTGCCATTTTCAAAAACGATGGTATAATATACAGTGCCGATGTTGCAGGGCATGTGGCATCTGGTAGGTCAACAGCAGCAAGAATGATTAAACAACACTTTGGAGTAGAATGATGAGAAATCGTTATGGCGATGAATACGACTTTGTACCGGTCGACGAGAACACATACACTATCACCGGTAACCTATCGTACTGGCGGTGCGGTGGCCAAGAAGGTCAAGAGGGCGTTGATATGAACAACCTTGGGTTTATCGATCCATCTGGTGGTCCGTTCATTGATATCGGCTATCCAATCAACGGTCGCACTGTAACAAAGATCAGCGGCGACGGCGTACAATTTTTGCTTACGGTGGCATGATATGGTAAGTATATACCTAACAAAAACTGATTTAGAAGCAATTCAAAATTTTGTAAACAAGTACCCGGATGTTGATATCTTTGAACTACAAGCAGACTCGTCTTCTGGTATTGGTACAATATTGCACGTGGCGTTGATGGCTGCACGGGAAGGTGACTTTGTACAAATACGAAAAACTATTGTAGACGAGAGCAACTGGTGATGAGAACAACAACAGAGGAAGCCCTGCGTGTTGTAATTATACAAGCAATGGTTGATGGTTCTCGTCCGCAGACGATTGCACGTAAAGTATTACAATACATCGAAGACGGAAAAGTAGCGTACGCTGCTGCTAAAGCAAAAGACCCCTGCGCTTATTGTGAATGCATGTACCCGTGCGGCGATGCTCGTAGCCGCAACGAAAGGAGCATATATTATGAATGATAAGATCATAAGGCTGGCAATCGAGGCTGGTGTAATTAACTACATCGATCACGAGACGCCACGCCACTACTTTGTCGATGCAATGGTCGATGTTGGTGACATAGTACGGTTTGCTGAAACGATTATAAATACCTGTGCTGATATGGTAACAGACCAGCAATTTGGTAACCCATCTGCTGGTAATAAAATCAAACAACGTTTTGGAGTGATTGAATGACAGAGAAGACGCCGGCACAGAAATCAAAGAATGCCGACATGATTAAAACAATTAAAAAGCAGAATCCTGGGATGAAAGTAAAGCGTGCGCCGGGTGGCGGTGTACAACTTATCAACCCTCGCTCCGTTAGCCCACTGCTAGCTAACCTTGTAAAAAGATTGGACAATTAATGACAACAAAATACGTATATGTAAACTGCCCTTCATGCAACTCTATCCACACGCTTGGAACAGCAAGCGATGCAACAGAAAAAGGGTTGCCAGAAGATATGTGGGGCAACGCAACAATTACCATTACTTGCCCTGTCGGTTTAAAAATAACAAAAACTATCGTGCAAGCCAATACGGATCCTACACTAGCAAACTACTTGACGTATGACCCGGAAGAACAAGAAGAGTTAGAAAAACTAAAAGAACCAGAATGAGATACACTTTTGTTAACTGCTCAGTGTGCGGCGAAATGCACACCACGTCCGAAGTGGAGTTCCTCAACATAGAGGAAGACATCCACGGCCGGGACGTACTGACATACATCTGCCCTGCTAGCCTTACCGGTGAAGAAGGCCAGGCGCTAGTGTATGCTAATAGCCAGGGCGGGTAAATAACTGTTGACCTTTTTGTGAAAAGCGCTTATAATAGAGACATCTAGCAACAAGGAACAACATGCTTAATACACAACACGGCAGCCCATTTGACCGCGGACAAGCGGACAGCTACTATGGCCGTATCCCCCTCCCACACAAAGGTGGCGTTGGTGGTGGCTCTGGTCCCCGGATAGAGATCTTGTCTGAACAGGAAAAATGGGAGTATAATACGGGCTTCGAATATAATGAAAAATTTGGAGAACGAAAGTATGACTGATTATACGCCGGACAAATTTATTGTTGTTAAACTTACTGCGTCAGAGCCACACCCAACTAATCACTACAGAGTGTTTGCATGTTGGTATGGTGGGTATGCTGGCTCTGATAGTTGGAAACTTAATTCTGGTATTACAGAAGTAACACGTGATGGAGATCTGCTGCATTTCAAAGGAACATCGGGATCTGTATATACGTGCCATGTAGAAACATATGGTACAAGTGGATATGGATATAATGTGTTGCAAAACCTAATCGAGCAACAAGCCAAGCAAGGTGTTACAATAGAAGTGCTTTCGGAAGATACTGACTTTTTAGGATTAAATTATGACTAAGCAATTTGAAATCAATCCGTACAATCTACTCGACATTGGTAGCAACGGATATGGATCAATTAGTGCTCGTATTGATGGTTATTGGAGCAGGGATCCAATCACTCTGTATATCTCACGTGAGTACCGTCGTGCGGTGGAGGACCAGTGGGTGATCACTCTTTCCCATAGCAGTGGTGGCAGAGAACCTAAACAAGTAAAAGACGACATGGATGCAGCAATCAACTTTGCCGCAGCTATGACTGCGCTTGCAAATCTTGGTAAGGAAATCCGTGACCAATACATTCCTGCGCTGGAAGCAGCATACCAAGTTAGATTGACTGAGCTCCGCCTATCCGAAGAGCTTGCGCGCTCTACAAAAGCTGCAAAGATCGAAGCAGATAAGCCATATGGTATGTCCCGTGCTACAGGTATAATTGAAAGCATGTACAACGGACATATGGATCCTCATCTACGCGCATACGCTCGTGGCTCCGATCAACATGTTACTCCTTTTGAAATTAAACCGTCAAGCTGCGGTACAAAGCGATTGTTTTATGTTGCCGGTAACCGTGTTAGCAAAGAAAAAGCAATCTCTCAGCTTGCGCAACACAGCGCAAGAGAATTTGAAAAAGAACTTGCATAAGCTGTTGACCTTCAAACGTTTTTGTGGGACAATAGAGACATATCAACGCAAGGAGCCTTAAATGAGTGAAGTACATTTGGAAATTAGCGAAATGCTTGAAGCTGGCTGTAGCCGTCAGTTTATGGTTGGTACTCTTGTAACGAAGTATGGATTCTCTGCTAGCGTTGCTCTTTCAATGATTGAGCAAGTTCAAATTGACCTTGAAGCATATTACGAATATGAAGAAATTTCCTATCCATAAAATTTTTAGTGTTTCGGAAATCCTTATCCTTGTCCTCTTGTTTGGTGTCATTGTAAATCTTGCAATGTTTGCCATGCTTGCTATAACCGACTCGTGGCCATGGATATAGGTGTAATATATCAAGAGATGGAAGAGATGTTTGGCGATCGCTTGCCAAACTTTGATCACCACCCTATCAAGTTTGCATATTATGTTAAATTATATCTTTACGAAAAAGGATTGAAAAATGTTCTGGACACTAGCAGTAATTAGCCTGGGGATTGTTAATCCGATTGTCGCATATGTTGGAAACTTCCAGGAGGAAGCTATTTGCCAAAAAGCGCTTGCTGATTTGAAAAGCCAGCAAATACCATATAAGATTACGTGCGTGCAAATACAGTCGCCGACTGTTGCAACAAAGACAAAGTAATAAATATGTGGGAGCTTTTGCTAGTCATTTTAATTAATGGCGGTGCATCTCCCTCAAAGTTTGAGACGTCTTGGTATAAAACGCAAGAGCAATGCGTTGCTGCTGCTCGCAAACGTGAAAACGATAACGTCTATGGATATTGTACATTCCACAATAGGTAAAGGTTTTTATGATAAAACTTTCTCGTGACCTTATTCTTGCAGTAAGAGAAATGATGGAGCGATGGAATGCAATAGAGATTGCAGCAAAGATGAACCTTGATCCTTCCGATGTGCAAATGATAATTGATATTATTAACAACATAGCAACATAATTATGAAACAAGAAACATTACAAAATTTGACACCAGCTGGGCTCGATGCAGTAATTGAACACTTAAAAGAAATGCACGATCAAGCACGAGTAAGAGAACATGAAGCTAATACTTTGTTAGTTAAAGCTCGTATGGAGCAATTTAGACGCAATAATCGTTTAGGCCAAAGCGACCTAGACTAAAATGGTTGTGTGACGTAGACGGATGCGTACCGCCCTCATAAGGCGAGGAGGTTGGATCGATACCAACCACAACTACCACTTAGGGACAAAAAATCCTAGACGGCCCATTTCTATCTCATTATCTGGGTCGGGTATCCGCACATAATTATCAAATGGTGGTTTTTGATTTTCAGACCATATTGGCCAAAAGTCGTCATGCGTTACAGGATCCGGATTGGGGCGAAGATGTACCTCAATTATCCTATCACCCTTAACTTCAATGTTAATATGGTCAGCTTCTACGCTACGTAAAAAATGTGGGATTTCATATTTGTAATCAACTCTCAACCATCTACTAAAGTGTATGAGGTCTTCGGGCGTATTAAACCCTTCAAATGTGTGGTGTTGCACCCAACGACCATACTCCCTTACATAGTCAATGGTTATGTGTCGGCCTTCAAAAACCTCACAATAAAACATTCCTGGTTCCACGGGAGTGCCTTCTTTGAAGTAATCAATTACAGCTTGTCTTCCCATTCCTTCAAGATTGGTTATGGGACGTATTATCCATCTACCAGACCTCGGAATTTTATCTACACCACATTTGTATCCAAGCTCACGTGAAAGGTGAACTTTGTTATACCAGTGCGCATCCTTGGGATATGCTGCGAGTGCCTCGGAGTCTATTGTAATCATACGTACTTATTTATTTAACTGTTGACTTTGTCGTTCAAAGGCAGTACAATCCTCTTGTCACTTAGGAGTATTAAATGTCTGGATACCAAAGCAAACGTAAAGCAGCGAACGATAAACTGAAAGATTATAATGAACAAAGTCCAAATAGCTAGCGCAAAAGTAACGCTGTATCAAGAAAATGATTGTTGTGATACTGGTAAAGAAGGTCAAACCCTCATTGTCGAAGTTGTTGATGGAGGGGGCGGTCCTTACTTGGTGCTACAAACAGAGCGGTGGGCATTAGAGATTGATGAAATCCAAGCCTTAATTAATAAACTTAGTGAAATTCAAAGGATGTGTGAGTAAATTATGACTAATTCAGTGAAAAACAAACAAGCCACCATGCCTTCCAATCTTGTTGCGCTGCCCTTCAAGAAAAAAGAAGTGGTAAAAATCGACACTACACCGGAACCAGAGCGTACTGCAGTGACAGAATTCCCGTTTTTCCTCAATGCATGGCTGTACTGCCACCAACACAACATTCCAATTACGCAAATTGTTCGTAAAAATTGGACTATGTGGCATTTAGTAGAACAAAATTGAGCCCCCAGCAAAGAAAACTGTTGACCTTTTTGCCAAATACGCGTATAATAGCCGTATAACTTAACAAAAGGAGTTTTTTATGGTTACAGGTTACTCTACACCTACCGATAATTCGTTTGGATCTCGCAAACTAGCTCACTACAACGTGTGGCTGCTAGATCCGAAACGTTCTGCAGGGGTGCCTTATCCGGGTTTCCCCGAGGAAATCAAGCTTGAAAAAGCTCGTAAGTCGCTGCAAGACGAATATGTAGCACGTGCTGTGGCTAAACCAGCTAAAGTTGCTGCTGCAAAGCGTGTAACTAAGGCTAAAACTGCTCGTAAAAGCACTGTGCCTACAAAACAATCTATGGCAACACAGATCTACCGTGACTTGGATGGTGACAAACCGCTTGTTATCGCTAAAATCCAAGAGCAACTAGTAATGACACTAGCCGGTGCGACGACTTATTACTACAACGCTAAGAAATTAGCGTGAAAAATGGGGGCGCAAGGCCCCCATTCGCTATTCGCGAATACCGAACGTTTTACATTATAGGATTTAAACAATGATTGATGCTACCGCTGCACTTAAAAAAGTAGGATTGGCGCCTGGTATGTCTGTAACTCGCGCAATATCTAAAATTGGTCTCGATATTACCGAAAGTTCAAATCAATTAGAAGCTGCAAACCGTATTATTGCTATGTTTGGCGGTACACCTGTATCCAAACCTGTACAGGCAGATATTATTGCTAAAGCTTTGGTAGAGTATGCTGTAGTTAATAGCGAGTATTATCAATCAGATGAGGCCATGGTTATTGCTTTAGCAAAATATCACAAAATTGAAAAGACAATGCCCTACGTATTTGCAGGTTCTACGGAAAGTCAAACACCGCCGCGCAATGGTGCTGTAAAAGAAAAGAAAACCAACGATGTTAAAACATTGGCTTTGGAAATCTATAATAGGGAAAAGGGAAAAAGCGGTACGGATATTGCAAAAATTATATCGACGGAATTAGATATTACTTTTGCTAACGCGTACTACTATGTTGGACGTGTTTTTGCTAAGTATAAAAATTAATCGTAGATATAAGAAATATGTTTTGTTACAGTCCATCCCAGCTCTTCACGGTAATAATCAAATTTAAAAATTTCATACTGGGATTTTAAATAATTATAATCTTGTAGGCTAGAATAAACAGTTTCAGACTCATGCACAGAAGAAGAAACTAATTTACCAGTAAAGGATATTATACGTCCTTCTTTTTTTTGATCAAATCTATATTTGTAAAAACGCACGATATTTTCAAAACTTTGAAAAAAATGTTCAAATTCTTCATTAGTTTCAAAATGCATTGAACCCAAATTGATTGTAATTTTCTCGACTACTTGCATAATTTTAGTATTGTTTATTAGATTGATTATTTATATTTAAAAAAATGTCGACAAACCCGTTGACTTTTTGTCAAAAGCACGTTACAATAGAGTTTCTTTCAACAACTTAATGAGGTAATTTATGGCACATATGGTAGAAACAATGGCTTATGCAGGCGAGACTCCCTGGCACGGTCTTGGTGTTAAGGTCCCCAGCGACTTGTCCCCAGCGCAAATGCTAGAAAAGGCTGGTCTCGATTGGACCGTACAGAAGATCCCTGCGTTTGCTAATATTGATGGTCAACAAACCAACGTTGGATGGAGCGCGTTAGTTCGCAGCTCTGACAAAGAGGTGTTGTCTGTTGTTTCCAATGATTGGAATCCTGTTCAGAATCACGATGCGTTTGAATTCTTTCATGAGTATTGCGCTGCTGGTGATATGGAAATGGATACCGCTGGTTCTCTCCGCGATGGTCAGATTGTTTGGGGTCTGGCTAAGATTAAGGAATCGTTTGAGCTGTTCAAAGGCGATCGTGTAGATTCGTACTTGCTGTTCACAAATCCCCACAAGTTCGGTCAATCGATCGATGTCCGCTTCACACCAATCCGTGTTGTTTGTAATAACACATTGACTCTATCTTTGAGTCAGCAAGTCGAACGTGTAGTTAAGAAAAGCCACCGCACAGAGTTTGATCCAGCTCAGGTCAAAGAGCAATTGGGTATTGCTACTCACAAGCTGGCCAAGTACAAAGAGATGGCTCAGTTCTTGGGCTCGAAGCGTTACACTAATGAGACGCTGACTGATTACTTCAACCGCGTGTTCCCTGTGTTGGCATACAACAAAGAAAAAGGACCTCAACGCAAGACTCTCTCCAAGTCCGCTACGCGTGCTTTGGAGATCATTGGTACGCAACCTGGTGCTAACTTTGCAGAGGGTAGCTGGTGGCAAGCGTTCAACGCTGTTACTTTTATGACCGATCACGAGATTGGTCGTACAGCAGACTCTCGTCTGACGTCAGCGTGGTTTGGTCCTAACAAGAACCTCAAAGTTAAGGCTCTTGAGACCGCTGTTGAATTTGCCGAGCTAGCATAGTATACTATATACTAATTCACACCTATGAACTGGGACACGGTTGACCGTGCAATTAGACTAAGTTCCCGCTCAGCGGGTACGGGAGGGTGGATCTCCCTAGGTGTGTTTTTTATTGCTGTATGAAGCAAAGAGAAAAGTGTTCTGGACGGGGGTGCAAATCCCCCCTCCTCCACCATAAGGATTTTTATGTTTGGTGAATGGCATTGGGTTTATGTGTGGGGCATATTAATTTGGATAAATTATATGTTCTGTCTCATAAAAAGTCTTTATGATGGGGGAGACTAGTTTCGACAGAGCAACAAGTAAATGAGTGGACAGCACGGTAGGCGATGACCGTTAATCAAGCAAAAAAAGTAAACGCAAACGACTCACAGTTCGCATTAGCAGCCTAAACACTGCTTAGGGTTTCGGTAGGTTTCCTCGTAACAGAATAACCTACCATTTTAGTAAACACACACTCACACACAAGGAGAAATCTTATGAGTAAAACACCTTTTGAAATCCGTTTAAGTCTTTTAGACAT
>Ga0114962_10003784_pt1 | contig 12198 bp, 10 predicted proteins | sample C_130820_MF_Meta_FD_87017 | JGI IMG/M metagenome (GOLD analysis project Ga0114962, IMG submission 87017) | Freshwater microbial communities from Lake Croche, Canada to study carbon cycling - C_130820_MF_MetaG | ecosystem: Environmental > Aquatic > Freshwater > Lake | place: Lake Croche, Canada... | reverse complement strand
TGGTATCATAAAACCAATTGACATCTTGTTGAATTTAATGTATAATATCAGCATGAAGATAATTTTTTACACAATTAAATGGCAGCAGTCTTACCATAACTGGGAACCCTTCGAGTTGCCAATTATTGACTTTACAGAAGCAATGGCTGTTATTAATATGATCAAGGAAAAGCGATGACTACTACAGCAACATCTTGGATAATTACTCTGGAAGAAGATCCTGAAACCAAAGAACTGCTACTTCCTATACCCAACGAAATCCTAGAAATGAAACAGTGGAAAGAAGGAGACACACTAGATTGGTCTGACAACGAAAATGGTTCGTGGACTCTATCGAAAGTTGAAAAGTGAATAACGATAGGGTATTTTTTGGCACCGTACTAGCTGTGCTTGCGTTATTTTGTGGGCATCCTGGTTGGGCTTTTTTAATCTTTTTGATTGCGGTATCATGACCAAACGAATCGGTTTTGCTTGTAAGTGGTTAGATGATGCTACTGAAGTAAAGGGCATGAAGGTCAATGCTGCCAACAGAGAGCTAAATGGTCGTAGTACTACCATGCGGTGGCTGCGCGAACATCCGTTGGAAGCTGAACAGCGTCAATGGGACATTATGAATCACAATACTGCTGCTGCAGTAAAAATGATTGAGCGTGTGGCTCAACTGCCGCCCGAGCGCAGAATGGTGCGTATTGGATCAGAAATGCTACAAGGCTATACTGAGAAAGATTGGATTGTGTGGTGGCAGCGTAGAGAAGTTCAAGACCATCTTGAAAAAATCTTTGCTCCTATTGGTGAAACTGCTAGACGATTGGATGTGCGACTCAGTTTCCATCCTGGACAGTTCTGCGTGTTGGCTAGCGAAGCTGAAGAAATAGTAAATAGAAGCGTGGAGGAGTTTGAATATCATGCTGACATGGCTAGGTGGATGGGTTACGGAAAAACCTTTCAGGACTTCAAGATCAATGTACACATCTCGGGTAAACGCGGCCCGGACGGTATTCGCGCTGCCCTCCAGCGACTTAGCCCTGAAGCAAGAAACTGTATCACTATTGAAAACGACGAGATGTCATGGGGAGTTGATGCCAGCCTCGAACTTGTCAAAGACTGCGCCCTTGTGCTTGACATACACCATCACTGGATCCGTACAGGAGAATACATCAGTCCCAAGGACGATAGAGTTTTACGCCTGATTGATTCGTGGCGTGGTGTAAGGCCAGTATGCCATTACAGTGTATCAAGAGAAGATGTACTCATTGATCATGCACTGGATATCGTACCCGATCATGCAGCTCTGCTGGAATCAGGTTACAAAAAACAAAAGATGCGGGCACACAGTGATTGGTACTGGAATCAGCCAGTGACTGACTGGGCACTGAGCTTCTGGGAGCACTTTGATATCATGTGCGAAAGCAAGGGCAAGAATTTGAGTAGTGCTCAGGTATACAATCGAGCACTGGAACTTGAACTGCTCAAACAGTCCAAATAATTAAACTTTCTTCGACTTAGCAGCAGCTTTAGGAGCCTTGGCTTTGGCCGGGGCTTTTTCTTTGGCCGCTGGCGCTGCTTTAGGAGCACGTGGCTTACGTGCTTTTTTCTCAGGTGCTACTTCTACCGCTGCCGGTGCTTGTTCAGTTGCCGGTGGCACATACAACAATGTAGTAACGGCCGGTGCTGCTTCGGGAACATATGGAGTTGGTATCATTTGTTCCTTTGGAGGTTCCATAACAACCATAGTCTCTGTAACTGACTCAGGCATCTTTGGTGTGGTCACTGCATCTAGTGGATGAGCGAATTTGCTTTCAGGTTTCTTTCCGGTAAAGAATTCTTTGATCTTGTTTAGCATTTTTTTATTTCCTTTTAGAAAAATGTACGTTTATTTAACCTCGCATAAATACCTGTGCAAAAAACATTTCTTATAATAGATGGAGAGAAATATGCCCAACAATATAGTAGCAACTTCAACTATCGAAGAATTTGAGGAAACAGACGAATTTGGCAAGGATGATTTTGGATTTATCCTAGGACCAGATGGAGAATTAAAATCAATAATGATACCCGAGGATCATGTTGGTGAGTTTCCTGATGAAGTCACAATGATCTTAAACATATACGGTATCAATAACATCAACGAATTGAATAATAGACGTCTACATTAACCTAGTAGATTTTGGTAAATATCTCTATAACATGAGGTTTATAGAGAAAAAGCATGCCTGCCGCACCAATACAGCCACCAGTATTTCTTAATGGAACTGATCTAGGTACCATAAAAGAGGGAGATAATAGAATTATCTCTGTCGCTGCCCACGATCCTGATCCCTACACCGGCGAAACTCTAACATATTCAATAGTACCCGGACTGTCAGTCACAGAACAACTTCCTCCTATATTGACATTGGACACAGGATCAGGCTACATTTATGGTTCTGTTTCTACACAGACCAGTTTCCTAAAAAAATATTCTCTCAAAATACGTGCCACGAAAACTAATATATACGGTACCAGTTCATTTACAGTTACAAATATATTCAATTTATCAGTAAGAAATTCCGATAACTCTACGATAACTTGGACTAATCCGCCATTCTTAGGAACATTAACACAAGGTTCATTCAGCGACCTTAGCATATCTGCTGATACCAATATAAGTGTATATGATCTACGATATAGAGTAGTAGGATCTCCATACGATCTACCGCAAGGGCTAACTCTAAATACATCGGGTAATATTGTGGGAGTTGTTGAAACTTCTGGAATATTTACTGCCACAGTTGTTGCCAGTACCTCTACATATTTCGATGATCCATATATGTTTGGACCGGTTTATCCGTATCCTTTTTCCACGCAGACGATCACTATCAATGTTCTTCCACGAGCAATACCCATCACCAATATATACGCAACACCGCTCATGCGTCTTGAAAGCCGTCGTCGTTATCAAAAGTTTATAACAGATAAATCTATATTTGTGCCGGAAATGATTTATAGAGCTGACGACAGTAACTTTGGAGTACAGGAAAAAATAAAAATGAATTTAGAATTTGGAATACAAAAACTAAATTTACAAGACTACTACTCTGCCTTGATGGAAAACTTCAATAGACGAAGATTAAATTTTGGTACAGTCAAAGTTGCCAGAGCCATAAACGATCAAGGTCGTTATGTGTATGATGTTGTATACGTTGATATAATAGACGATATCGAAGGGGCCACACAGACTATAACTATAAATTCTTCTACGTATTTTCCACCTAGTGTGGAAAATATGCGCTATAGATTAGAAAACATACAGGTCGGCGGCGATGTGATTGGTATTGATACCAACAATTTACCTAGATTCATGAATACTGCTCAACAGAAAAATTATCTTCCACTGGGATATGTAAAAGTTGTAGTATTATGCTACACACTACCAACCTTGGGAAATAGAATATTGGCCCGCATACACTTATCTAAATTTGATTTTAAAATACTTGACTTTGAAATAGATAGATTGGTTATAGAAAATACCCTAGATAATTCATCAAATCAGTATCTTCTGTTTGGGAAAATAGAATAGCATGTCCTGGTTCTATCAAAATAAATATATAATTAATAGGTAATCAAAAATGGCAACAAGACCGCTCGTAACCTTCCTACCACAATTAACGAATCCCACCGAAACAGAAACTCGTATTGTTGTACAAGATTCTGGCGTAAACCAATATCTAACAGTAGGAGTTGCTCGAACACTGCTAGGATTAGGCAGTGCTGGTCCATCTGGACCGGCTGGTGTTTCGGGACCTACAGGGCCATTAGGACTAGTAGGACCAAGCGGGCCAATGGGACCTAGTGGAGTTAGCGGACCTTCGGGTCCATTGGGTGTTAGTGGCCCAGTAGGACCGTCTGGAGTGAGCGGACCTCAGGGACCTAGAGGAGTAAGTGGTGCTCAGGGCAATGCTAGTTCAGTACCTGGACCACAAGGCCCACAAGGAGTCGTAGGCGTAAGTGGGCCAAAAGGACCTCAAGGACCTCAGGGACCTAGCGGTGCTGTTAGTACCATAAGTGGCCCGCAAGGGCCAATAGGACCAAGCGGCGGCCCAAGCGGACCAAGCGGGCCACAAGGACCAATTGGATTGTCAGGCAATAATGGAAATATAGGGCAGGATGGTGCCACAGGTATACAAGGTCCCCAAGGACCAATTGGGCCGCAGGGACCACAAGGAGACATTGGTCCACAAGGCCCTAGCGGTGGCCCAAGTGGACCGCAAGGACCGATTGGCCCGCAAGGACCTGCCAGTACCATAAGCGGACCACAAGGCCCAAGCGGAGTACAAGGACCGCAAGGACCACAAGGTGCCACTGGACCACAAGGACCAGCTGGTACATCAGTAAAAATCAATGGAAGTATTGTTTCTGCTACAACATCTAATTTTGTCACTATAGATCCTAGTCCTGTAGCAGGAGATGGATATATCGCCGAGGATACCGGCCACCTTTGGGTATATGTTGGGCCCACATCCGATCCTTATGATGGATTTGCTGATGTTGGATTGATAAGGGGCCCTAGTGGACCTCAAGGTACTATAGGAGCAACCGGACTGCAAGGACCTAGAGGATTGAGTGGACCTCAGGGACCATCAGGCACAAGTGGCGGCACTGGAAATGCCGGATTAACAGGGCCCCAAGGACCAACTGGACCGGCAGGTGGATCAGGAACTATTGGAGCAACTGGTCCTCAAGGTCCATCGGGACCTGCTGGCGCAAATGGCGGAGCAGGAACTACCGGAGCAGCAGGACCAGCTGGTGCTCAAGGTAATCAAGGACCTGCTGGAGCAGCCGGTCCACAAGGAGTAGCCGGTCCACAAGGACCACAGGGGCCGCAAGGAGCACAAGGCAATCAAGGACCACAAGGACCACAAGGTCCTATTGGCAATCAAGGTCCAGCAGGTGTTGCAGGTGCTATCGGACCGCAAGGACCGCAAGGTGTATCAGGGTCACAAGGACCTCAAGGGCCTGCCGGGGCGGCAAGTACTTTGCAGTTAAACACTGTAGCACAAACAGCCAATAGTAATTATTATCCAACATTTGTAAGTAACAACAATGCCAATGCAACTGCTATGAGTTTTTATACCACCAGTAGCTTCTATATTAATCCATCCACTGGTGCTGTATCTATACAAAATAAGAATCCTCTGGCCTCATCGCAGCTGATATTTGGCAACAACGCCGCAAACTCTATTAGTAGAATTACATTATTCGGTAGTGGCCAAGTGGCCGATTTCTACAATCGAGCTCCAAATGCCACATATATAAGCAACGGTAGCTCACACATCGCTATAGCAACTGAATCAGTATACCCATTAATATTTGGTACCCTTAACACAGAACGTATGCGTATTGACTCCACCGGTACTGTTGGTATTGGAACTGCTACACCAGACGTATATACCGACAGTCAAGGAACAACATTAGTGGTTGGTTCAGTTCGTAATTGGGCAACTATTCAAGGTAGAACTGATGGACCATCTGGGGTGGGCAATGGTGTTTCTATTGGTGGTTCTTATCAAAATAATCCTATAAATGGAGCAAGAATATTTTTAGGGGCATCGGGCGTTCCAAATGGTCAGCGTGGTCAGATTCTGTTCTACACAAAGTATTTAGATGACAATACTTCCCAACCAATAGAACGTATGCGTATTGACAGTCTTGGTAATGTAGGTATTGGTACTAATTCGCCGTTATCCAAGTTAGACGTATATACTACCACTGCCGGTTCTAACACCGGTGTTCTTAAATTATACAACGAAAGTTCCGACCGATACACTGGAATAGATTTCCATGGAACAACATCGGAAACATATAATAGACTAGCGCAGATAACTGTACAGGTCTCAAATGGCGGAACCGGGGGCGGCGCGGCTATCAGTGGAGATATTATTTTTAGAACAAGTAATCAAGCGTCAAATAATCCTACAGAAAAACTACGTATTGCGGGCAACGGTGTAGTCACAATTGGCGCTGTTGCTCAAACCAAAGGAAATCTAAATCTATATAGTCCTGCAAATACGCAATTAAATTTATATCTGACTAAAAGTACGCAGGTAGAAGGTTATATTGGATTTAATGCTTCCGATGATAATTTTTATTTCGGCTCTGGTAACTCTTTTTCATCATACGGTGTTTATCTACCAAATTCAGTTAACAGTTGGAGTTCTGTTTCCGATGAACGTCTAAAAGAAAATCTCATACCAATCACTGATGCGGTAACAAAAGTATTAAGTCTACGTACAGTTACCGGCAACTTTATTTCAGATGAAAATAAAAAATCAAGACCATTCCTTATTGCTCAGGATGTTCAGAAAGTATTACCAGAAGCGGTTAGTATCAGTGTTAGAGAAAATATAGAATATCTTGGTATTGCATATTCAGATACTATTCCATTACTGGTTGCTGCAATTAAAGAGCAGCAAGTACTTATTAGCACCTTGACTGCCCGTGTTGCAGTACTTGAATCAACAGCAGGATTATAAAATAAAATGGCAATACGACCCCCATCAATTGATGCTCTAACAAATTTGTTAAATCCTTCCCAGTCGGAGACTCGACTGGTTGTTCAGGATTCTAGCATTGTTCAATATATCACAGTAGATCAGGCTAGAACATTATTAGCTGCTGGTCCAACTGGTCCTAGCGGTCCTGCAGGATTTACCGGAGCAACTGGTCCACAAGGGCCAAAGGGTGATTTAGGACCAACTGGTCCACAAGGTGTACAAGGACCCAGTGGTCCATCAGGGCCGGTGGGCCCACAAGGAGCAACTGGAGCAACTGGAGCAACAGGACCTGCTGGAGCAACTGGGCCAAGAGGAATAACCGGATCTACAGGTCCACAAGGACCAATTGGAGCAACTGGACTGCTAGGACCACAAGGCGTTCAAGGACCGCAAGGAGTTCGAGGATCTACTGGCCCTAGTGGACCTACTGGATCTGCTGGTGGAGCAACTGGATCTACAGGATTAAGTGGGCCATCTGGAGCACAAGGTAATCAGGGTCCTATAGGATTCACAGGACCAGTTGGCGCGACAGGTCCTCAAGGACCACAAGGACCGCAGGGACCAATTGGCGCGGCCAGTACCGTAAGCGGACCTCAAGGACCTAGTGGTGGGCCAAGTGGGCCGTCGGGCGCAACCGGAATACCCGGATCTACAGGTCCACAAGGACCAACTGGACCAGCAGGCGCAGGAAGTGTAATAAGTGGACCGCAGGGACCACAAGGACCAGCAGGGTCAACTGGACCAGCAGGCGCAGGAAGTGTAATAAGTGGACCGCAGGGACCACAAGGACCAGCAGGGTCAACTGGCCCAGCAGGATCATCCGGACCGCAAGGCCCAGCCGGCGGACCTACTGGACCGCAAGGACCGACTGGACCGCAAGGTAATACAGGAGCAACAGGACCAGCCGGCGGACCTACTGGAGCAACAGGTATAGGCGCTACTGGAGCAACAGGGCCAACGGGACCAATTGGTCCAGCCGGCGGACCTCAAGGACCTCAAGGACCGGCAGGACCTGCCGGGTCTGCTAGTACCGTATCCGGCCCAGCAGGACCAGCTGGAACATCGGGTGGAGTAGGCGCTACCGGAGCAACAGGACCAACAGGACCTGCTGGTCCTCAAGGAAATGCCGGTTCAGTAGGAGCAACAGGACCAACAGGACCACAAGGCCCAACAGGTAATCAGGGTAATGTAGGACCCAGCGGACCGCAAGGACCAACAGGCCCGGCCGGTGCGCAAGGTAACCAGGGTACGCAAGGTAATCAGGGTACGCAAGGTAATCCGGGACCACAAGGACCAACTGGACCGGCTGGAGCTCAAGGTACGCAAGGTAATATAGGACCAGCCGGACCAGCCGGATCACAGGGTACTCAGGGTAATACTGGACCTGCCGGTCCAGCAGGAGCTCAAGGTAATCAGGGTAATACTGGACCTGCCGGTCCAGCAGGAGCTCAAGGTAATCAGGGTAATCAAGGTAATCAAGGTAATCAAGGACCGGCAGGAACTGCCGGAGGTGTAACTGTAACTGTTGTTACCAGTTCAGGTACATTCACAATACCAACAGGTATTACCAAAATGAAAGTAACAGTAGTAGGCGGCGGAGGTGGTGGCGGTGTAGGTACATCCAGGTCAGTAGGCGGCCAAAATGGCAACACAATATATACAGCTGGTGCTGGCGGTGGTGGAGGTGGTGCAGCAATTAAATGGTTATCGGGATTAACACCCGGTAATACATTATCTGTAACAGTGGGCGCTGCGGCTGGCGCATCTAGCGTTGCGTCGGGTTCACAATCAATTTCGACTGTTAGTGCTACCGGTAACGGAGGAAATGGTTCTGGAGGAGATTTAAATATTAAAGGTGGGAGCGGCGGCACTGGGGTTGGAGGTTCTTTTGGCGGCACCGGAGGCAGTTCTATATTAGGCGGTGGTGGTGCTGGCGGTACGAGTGCTGGTGCCGCAGGCGGCGGTTACGGTGGTGGTGGCGGAGGAAGTTCAGGTCGGGGCAGCGACTGTGGTGCTGGTGATGAACCAGGTGGCGCAGGAGCACCTGGTGTGGTTATATTTGAGTATTAAGGATTGGAATAATGAAATATGCATTAATTTGTCCTAATGAGCCTGTGTTAGATGGGTATCGTGTAGCACAGGTTGAAAAATTTACGTTTCCTGTAGGTGATCCAACTTACTGGACAGAATGTGCAGATGATGTAGTTGCAGACTATTGGTATTTTAAAGATGGCGAAATTACAAAACGTACGGACATTTCAATAAACAACGGTTTACAGAGTTTCTAATGATTACCATCGGCCCGTCACACACTTTCAATTATGGTCAAGCATCTTTCAATGTTTACCATGCCAATCGAGGTGAAGGATTGGCCAAACACGAGCATACATTTGCTCATGCTACAATATGCAATGCCGGGAGTTGTATTATACGCAAAGAAGGTCGTGAAAAGATTATCAATAAGTACACACAACCAATTGATCTTGCAGCCAATGAATGGCACGAAATTGAAGCATTAGAAGATGGTTCAGTTTTTGTTAATATTTTTACAATTGAGTAATAATATACGCATATTTCGTACAGGATGTTCATAACATATCTAAGGCATAAATATTCCAATAAGCCTTAATTAAAATGACATCACGCCTTGATTTATCATCATTACCCCCTTTAGTCAATCCTACAGAGTCGGAAACTCGTATTGTTGTACAGGATTCTAGTGTTTCACAAACACTAACTGTAGCACAGGCCAGGGTTTTAATAGGAGCAGGACCCACTGGTCCAAGTGGACCAATCGGAGCAACTGGCCCTCAAGGACCCGACGGATTGAGTGGACCACAAGGACCACAGGGTTTTATAGGACCGCAGGGATTTTCCGGGCCGCAAGGACCTAGCGGAGTTCAAGGACCGCAAGGCAATATAGGTTCCACAGGCGCAACCGGACCTAGGGGTGCTACTGGTATTCTCGGTTCTACAGGAGCAACTGGACCTACGGGACCAAGCGGAGCAACTGGACCAAGGGGACCGCAGGGCCCAAGCGGTGTACAAGGACCACAAGGACCGCTAGGTGCCACAGGACCAATGGGACCTACAGGGCCAAGTGGACCAGGAAGTTCAACAAGCGGACCTCAAGGACCACAAGGGTTGAGCGGACCTCAAGGACCACAAGGAGCAACTGGACCACAAGGACCACAGGGCGTAAGTGGGCCACAAGGAGTTCGAGGTTTACAAGGACCACAGGGATTATCAGGACCGCAAGGACCCAGTGGAGGGCCAAGTGGCCCACAGGGTCCAATAGGAGTCAGTGGACCATCGGGGCCAAGTGGTCCAATGGGACCACAAGGACCTAGCGGAATACAAGGAATTAGTGGACCGCAAGGACCTGCCGGTACAGGAATACAGATCAAAGGAACTGTGGCATCTGCTACAATATCTAATCTTCAAGCAGCAGATCCTACCCCAGTTGCTGGAGATGGATTTATAGCAATCGATACTAGTCATTTATGGGTTTATACTGGTACAGGGCCTGTGGCAGGATTTATTGATGCTGGACTTGTAAGAGGACCTAGCGGACCAATGGGACCACAGGGACCGCAAGGTGTAAGTGGGCCAGTAGGATCAAGAGGAGCAACAGGAGCAGCAAGTACGATTCCTGGAGCAACAGGACCAACAGGTCCAGTTGGACCGCAAGGACCCAGTGGAGGACCCAGCGGGCCGCAGGGAGAAATAGGACCAAGCGGATCAGTTGGCGCAACTGGACCACAAGGTGTACAAGGACCCAGTGGTGCTACTGGACCACAGGGACCAAGAGGTAGTCAAGGATTAAGTGGACCACAAGGCCCTCAGGGACCACAAGGCCCTCAGGGACCACAAGGCCCTCAGGGACCACAAGGTGCGACAGGACCACAAGGAAATATTGGAATAGGACTGCAAGGATCAACTGGACCAAGCGGACCACAAGGTCCTAGTGGTGTAAGCGGACCACAAGGACCAAACATTTCTGTTGGGGCTAATCAAATTTTATATAGTGTAAATGGATCAAGCATTACCGGAGATGCAGGCCTTACTAGAACATCAACAACATTACAAGTAGGAACTGGAAATTCCGACGGATACCTACATGTGTATAATGAGGCTACTTTTGAAAATAATATCAAATTGATCAGTGGTAGTATATTTTTTAGTACTGATGCTAGTTATTATCTTCAATTCTCAGGAGGCAACTATAAATTAGCAACAGGTGGTCTACGTGTTGACGGAGCAATAGAGACAGGCGGTGACGTTACAGCATTTTCATCCTCCGATCTTAGATTAAAAAATAATATTGAAAAAATTACCAATGCGCTCGATAAGGTTCATGGTCTGGATGGTGTTACTTATAATTGGAATGAATTAGCCGTGGATAAAGATTCCACACAACGTGAAGCTGGATTGATTGCTCAGCAGATTGTCGAAGTACTGCCCGAAATATCAACTACAAGAACCGACGGATATCTAGCAATTAAATATGAAAGAGTCGTACCATTACTGGTAGAAGCCATTAAAGAACTTTCCAACGAGGTTAAAGAACTCAAAAAAAATCTTTCTATTAAATAGTAAAATATATGACAGCACGTTTAGACCTTACCTCGTTACCGCAATTAATAAATCCAACCACAGCTGAAACTCAGTTTGTGGTTCAAGATTCTACGGTAGCACAATATATTACCGTTCAACAAACAAAAGATTTAATCGGTGCTGGTAGCCAAGGACCGCAAGGACCAGTAGGCGAAACAGGGCCTTCCGGAGTAAGTGGACCACAAGGACCAATAGGACCGGTAGGACCGCAAGGACCAGTAGGTCCAACTGGACCAACGGGAAATCAAGGACCGCAAGGTGTTACCGGATCAACCGGACCAACAGGACCGTCCGGAAGCCAAGGGCTTAGAGGTCCACAAGGAGTTAGTGGTCCTGCTGGTGTACAAGGGCCGAGCGGACCTCAAGGAGTTAGTGGACCAACCGGACCGAGGGGAATAGATGGTGCTAATTTTTTTACCGCTACAAATATTTCCGGTGGATTTACAGGTAGTATACTAATACAAAGCACCGGTAGTACCACATCATTTATACCTATAGGACCGAATGGATATCTATTACAATCTAATGGAACTACTGCTTCGTGGGTCAGTACTTCAAGTATTATAACCGCTCCTAATAAAGCAACCAAAATATATGTAAACACATTAACTCAATCAGACATAACAGATTATTCTCCTATTATGGTTTCTTCTGTAGGACAATATCTAGATGCTTATTCTCCAGGAAATATAACTTTTAATGGTAGTCAAGGGGTACTTACTGTTCCTGTAGTCACTGCTACCAGTGTGCTAATTACTAGCAGCCAAAATGCTGTTTCTGCACAGACAGGAGCATTGGTAGTTAAGGGCGGAGTTGGTGTAGGGGGTGATATATGGTTTGATGGAAAAATTTATCAAAATGGTTCTGAATTAATCGGAGCAGTAGGGCCACAAGGACCGTCTGGTGCTAGCGGACCAACTGGACCACGTGGTATACAAGGACCTCAAGGACCAATAGGATCAACAGGACCACAGGGACCGAAAGGATCACAAGGACCACAAGGACCAGTAGGGCCAAGCGGACCGGATGGCGCACAAGGGCCACAAGG
>Ga0114962_10003783_pt1 | contig 12199 bp, 14 predicted proteins | sample C_130820_MF_Meta_FD_87017 | JGI IMG/M metagenome (GOLD analysis project Ga0114962, IMG submission 87017) | Freshwater microbial communities from Lake Croche, Canada to study carbon cycling - C_130820_MF_MetaG | ecosystem: Environmental > Aquatic > Freshwater > Lake | place: Lake Croche, Canada... | reverse complement strand
GACCTTCCGCAGTCGCTTGTCATTCTCCAGAATGTCGGAAAGATCGGCAATGATTCGCTGCAGTTCGGACTGTTCTTTTTCAATCTCAATTCGAGAGAATTTGGTTAACCGACGAAGCGGCATCTCAAGTATGTAGTTCGTTTGTATCTCGGTAAGTTCGAAAACTTTCATTAACCGCTCTCTGGCAGCGGCAGTGTCGTCACTGGTGCGAATGACACTGATGACCTCATCAATGTCGACAATTGCAATCAGCAGGCCATCAACTAGGTGTAGTCGCTCTTGCGCTTTACTGCGACGGAAGCCTGAGCGACGCTTGACCACCTCGAGGCGATGACTCAAGAAAACTTCTAGCAGCGTCTTTAAGCCAAGTGTGACTGGCTGGCCATCAACCAGCGCCACATTGTTTATGTGGAAAGAATCTTCTAGCGGAGTCAGCTTATATAACTGGTCTAGGACGGCTGCAGGGTTAAAGCCATGTTTAAGCTCGATCACCAACTCAAGTCCAGATTCATAATCGGTTAGATCGATAATGTCGGAAATTCCCTGGAGTTTTTTGTTTGTGACTAGCTCTTTTATGCGCTCAATAACCCGTTCGGTACCCACCTGATAGGGCAGCTCACGGACAACCAAGCCCATCCGCTTAGGCGAAACTTGCTCGATGTCGACTTTTGCACGAATCCGGAAACTTCCTTTACCTGTTAGGTAAGCGTCGGTGATTCCGTCGCGCCCGACGATAATTCCACCGGTAGGTAGGTCAGGACCGGGCACAAACTCCATCAACTCTTCGAGCGTTGCTTTCGGCGAAGATAGTAGATGAATCGCGGCATTTACCGTTTCGCGAAGATTGTGTGGCGGCATATTGGTGGCCATGCCAACTGCAATACCAGATGCGCCATTGACCAATAGGTTTGGAATGGCCGCAGGTAGCACGCTGGGCTCAAGTTCTCGACCGTCATAGTTCGGCGTGAAGTTAACTACGTCTTCATCGAGTGACTCCACCATGGTTGCTGCTGCGCTGGAGAGCCGCGCTTCTGTATATCGGTAGGCCGCTGGCCCTTCATCAATCGAGCCAAAGTTTCCGTGTCCGTCAATAAAGGGCAAGCGCAGTGACCAAGCCTGGGCCATACGTACCAGTGCGTCATAGATAGCCGAGTCGCCGTGTGGATGAAGCTTTCCCATCACTTCGCCCACGACTCGAGCACTCTTTACATGACCCTTGTCTGAACGAAGTCCCATGTTGGACATAGTGTGCAAAATTCGACGCTGCACTGGCTTGAGTCCATCTCTGGCATCAGGCAGTGCGCGGGAATAGATGACTGAATAGGCATATTCCAGGAACGAGCCCTGCATTTCCGCGGCAACATCAATATCGACAATGTTTGTATCTGTGGTTTTATTGGTGGCCATTAGCTACTTCTGAAATTACTTGTGTTACGTGCGACTATTGATCGGTCGGACGATGGCCGAACAGAATGTCATCCCAAGATGGGGAGTCTGAATTGTTTGGCACGGGCGAAACCGGCACTGGAATTGTTGGCTGACCAGGACCCACCCAGGCTGGAGGCGCAATATCGGAGTCATCGTCACTGTTATCGGTTGGAATGGCTACGAGCCTTGGACGCGCTTCAGGCTCGCTATTCGGCGCCAATTCGTTGACAGACTCCTGGAACAACCAACGCGCTTCGTCATCCAAAGAAACGATTGAGCGCCCTAGTGGATCAAAAATCCAGGTAGCTAAACCGGATCCTTCGCCGACCGACCACATCACGGCAACATTCCAGCGGCCATCTTCTCGACGCCATGAATCCCATTCCAGATCAAGTGTGTCGACATCGCGTTGGTCCAGCGAGCTAGTAACTAAGTCGATCAGGGTTAGGTCACCTTGTGGTCGACGAACCAGTGTTTGTCGAGCTTGATCAGCCATGTAGTTACGCTCTGCGAAGACTGGGCCGGCAAAGCGATCAAGGCGATCCTGCGGAATTCCTGAGTCCAGAGAGATTGATGAGAGACTTTCACCACGGCGAATGCGCGCTTGAATGTCCCGAACCGAAATTCCTAATTCGCCTTGGTGTTCGGTAGCGGCCTTTGCTGCGCCATTGGCGCTACGAACTAGGGCATCATCAATCTGCGCTAGGAATTCTTGACCTTCGTCGTCAGTGAAGATCAGACCAGTGTTGTCGTCACTGCGACCAACAAAAATCAAATCCTTCACAGTGAGCCTCCAAGCAAGATTGTGATACCTAGTTTCGCGTGAAAAACATTGAAAACCGTGCATTTTCGGGGCGTGTCGCATGATTACCTGTGGAGACAAGACAGAATGGTCACATGCTTGAATCAACGATGCATCTTGAGTCAATTTTGGCCTGCGCGATTAAATACGCTCGCTCGGCTGGCGAGGCTCTCGCGAATCGGCCCGATGTGCTACAGATCGCCACTAAATCAACCGAGACCGACGTGGTCACCCAGATGGATCATCTAGCCGAGCAGATCATCGTGGCTGGTATTCAAGCAGATTTTCCCGAGGACGGAATCATGGGAGAAGAGGGCGCCGACGTGGAGTCCTTATCTGGCTATCAATGGGTTATCGACCCACTCGATGGCACCATCAACTACCTTTATGGCTTGCCTGCTTGGGCAGTGTCGATCGCTCGTGTGAATTTATCCGAGCAGGCCACGCAGGTTGGCGTTGTTTACGCGCCACAACTGGACCGACTGTACTTCGCCTCGGCTGGAGGCGGTGCTTTCCTCAATGAATCCAAGAGCCGTTTAGCTGTCGGTCAGTGTTCAGACCTGGGCCAGGCGCTGGTAGGCACCGGATTCGGTTATGACAGCAGTCGTAGGGCTGGGCAGGCGCGAGTGCTGACGCACGTTCTACCGCAAGTGCGTGACATCCGCCGAATAGGGTCATGTGCGCTGGACCTTTGTTTCGTTGCCGAAGGTCTGCTCGATGCCTTCTTTGAGCGAGGGGTTAACGCCTGGGACCATGCAGCGGGCGCTCTGGTTGCGCGTGAAGCTGGCGCGACGGTCAGTGGAATCCGCGGACAAAAAGAGGGTCCAGAGATGCTCTTGGTCGCAAATGAATATTTGCACCACGACCTCGGTCAAATTCTGGAGTATGCCGCTGCTGACTCAGATCAAAAGAGTTAGTTAGTAGGGTCGAAGTATGCCAATTTATGCACTCGGTGAACTGGAGCCGAAGATAGCTGCCACCGCTTTCATTCATCCGGAGGCAGTAGTCATTGGTGATGTCACTATTGGAGACAACTCGAGCGTTTGGCCATGCGCCGTTTTGCGCGCCGACACCAATTCAATAGTGGTGGGCGCACGCACCTCAATTCAGGATGGTGCCGTGATTCACTGCACTACGGATCTGCCCACCCACATAGGCGATGACTGCACCATTGGTCACAATGCACATTTAGAAGGTTGCACTGTTGAAGCGGGATGTCTCATCGGCTCTGGGTCACTGGTTTTACACCGAGTCGTGGTGCATCGAGGGGCTCTAGTGGCAGCAGGAGCGGTGTGCGCTCAGGGCCTGATAGTTCCTGCCGACAGTCTCGCTGTTGGAGTGCCAGCTCGCATAAAGGAAGGGTCGGCCGACCGAGCGACGATGGAATATTCGGCCAAAACTTATCAGGCATTGGCCAAACGCTACCCACTGGAACTTCGTCGCCTGAACTAACGAAAGATTTACATGTCTAGGGGCGGTGCATTGCGCGGCTGGGGCATAAAGTAATGTCACCTAGCGTTAGGTGAGAATAAAACATCTGACCACTTTGATCAGTAGGAGAACTGAAACTAGCTATGGCTACCGACTACGATGCACCGAGAAAAACAGATACTGAAGAAGAGAACGAGAGTCTGGAAGAACTTAAGGCGCAGTCTGCCGCTAAATCTTCAACAAACATCGACATGGACGAGGCTGATTTAGCTGAGAGCCTCGAACTACCAGGCGCAGATTTAAGCGATGAATCAATTACAGTGACCGTTATCCCGAAGCAAGCAGATGAATTTACTTGCTCAAAATGCTTCTTAGTTCATCACCGAAGCCAGTTGGCAAAGACTGGCAAAACTGGTCCAGTTTGTAACGACTGCAATTAGTTAGCGCCTTCGTCCTCGTCTTTTGATTTGGACATAACTGAACTAATTAGCGCTTCGGCGGATGCCAACGCCACCGCAAGTCCAACCTTCCAAGCGAGCTCTTCGTGCTTCGGCTTTGGTGTTTGCTCAGGGCGCTTGTTTTGAATTACCGATTGAGTCTTGTTCATGGACTTTCGAATCGCCCACGCTGCGCCCATAATCACGAGTGGTGCGAGCAATTTTCGTTCCCGCTTGTCGTTACTCATTTCTTCCTCCAGATTTTGTCACCGCTTGTTCAATGGCCACTGATAGCGCGGTACTGCGCCGTGAACTGATTTGCCAGTATGGATGTGGATCTTGAGTATCAGTTACCGTCACAATCACTGATTCTTTGATCCAACTACGAAGGGTCAGGAATGACTGGTGGTGGGAGCGCTCCCGGAATGCAGCCTGGGTTGCGGCTGCGTCAAGGCGACTGACATTGCCGACATGGCGAAGAGGTAGGCGCGCTTTACCCACGCGAAGCACACGCTCATCTACTCGTACTATCGGCGAGTTAACTAGCATCAGACCGAGAGCGAGAGCACTGGCCAGAATTCCGACAGCCAGGCCAACAAGGCGCCCGTACGCGTGTCCGTAAGCAATTCCCACTGAGGCGGTCATCAGCAGAACGAATAGGCAACCGCCAACGCCTGGCCACAGCCGCTCCTGGTAACAAACAGCTTCGCCATCGACGCCTTCGCCGTGCTGGGTGCGGCTATTCATTTGCGACTCGCTAATCTAATGCTCATGACACGTGCTGATGACTCAATCGTAATCCCGATTACTCGTATGCACGAAAATGCTGTAATCCCGCAGTACGTTCATTTAAGTGATGCAGGTGCGGACTTGGTGTCCGTAGAATCGGTGACGCTACGCCCGGGGGAGCGAAGGCTTGTGCCAACTGGAATCGCTATCGCGCTGCCAGAAGGGTACGTGGGATTGGTTCATCCACGCTCTGGTCTGGCGATCAGAAATGGTGTCGCTTTGGTCAACGCACCGGGCACAATTGATGCTGGCTACCGTGGTGAAATCAAAGTTTGTCTAATAAATTTGGATCCACAGGTAAACGTTGAACTGCCCGCTGGCACCAGAATTGCGCAATTGGTGGTTCAAGAAGTGGCCCGCGCTAACTTTGTCGAAGTAAGTGAGTTATCCGAAACTGAGCGTGGCGACGGCGGCTTCGGCTCGACTGGTCTGCAGGTATGAGTGAATTCGAAGAAATTGTTGTCGTTGCAACCAACGGCTTCTTGGACTTAGGCGCAGTATCTGTTCCACTGCTAGAGGGCCTGGAAATCTCAGTAAACATCGACCAAGAGACCATGCAAGGGACAGGGCTTGGCTTAACCTATGGAGCCTCAATGGCCGATGTCCAGGTATTTGCTCGAGCAAAAGATGAATTAATCTGGCCCACCACTCGTGACGAGTTGGTTTCGGCCTTAGCACAGCAGCAGGTTGACTGTGAGATCGTGATTGGCGTCTTTGGTTCTGAGATTCACTGCACTATGCCAACTGTTGATTTTGAGAACAATAATGTTTTACAACCAGTGCGCTTCCTCGGTGTAGATGGCGATCGATGGTTTATGCGAATCGCCGTCTCTGGAGCGGCAGCCGTAGACCCTGCCGACATCGAACAAATGGATGTAATACTCAGTCAACTCACAGTGCATCGGGGTGAAGAGGCGATGTCACCCGGTGAGCCGCTTACCTTAACCCTGCCGACATAACCACACGTGGCTACTGCAGAGGTTGCTTCGATTGCGCGAGTTAGACTGAACTGGTGAAGACATCTCGTAAGCCCTCATTCTTCTCTTCTCAGGAAGACGTTGATGCCGCTGCACTTCAAGACGCCACTGAGTTACTCGGCGCGCAAACTGCTACAGAGGTGGAACTGGGTTCGGTCGTGAAAGTGCATGGCGCGATACGTGCATTGCGGATTAGGCCAAATACAAGTGTTCCGATGGTTGAGGCGGAACTCTGGGATGGCTCGGGATTCATCACTCTCATCTGGCTCGGTCGGCGTTCTATTCGCGGGATTACCACTGGACGCGCGTTAATTGCACAGGGACGACTCACTCGTGGTCCAGCAGATCAGCCGACGCTATTTAATCCCCGCTATGAGTTGTTGGCAGCAGGCGAATAGTGACTGAGAAGGACGAAGAATCCTTAATTGATCGAATTGAAGATTCAACAGAGAATTTTGTCCACGAGATAAGTGCAGACACCGCTGTCTTGGCTGGCGCAATCGGTGGTTGGCGCGGAGCATTCGACTCCGGTTTGCCCTCTCTGATTTTCTTGGGCGTTTACTTTGCCCGCGATCACAATTTGCGACAGGCGCTCATTTGGGCAGTGGGCTCAGGTATTGTTTTGGCGATTGTCGCTCTCATCCAGCGCAAGTCGCTGCAGCAAGTTATTTCAGGTCTGATTGGACTGGCGTTCTCGGCGTACATTACGCATCGCACGGGCCACGCACAGAATTTCTTCCTAACCGGAATAATTCGCAACGGTATATATGGCTCGGTATTCGCACTGAGCATTGCCTTAAGGCGCCCATTACTGGGCTACATACTGAGTATGTTGCGGGCCAGCGAATCAATGAAAAGTTCGACCAAAGCGCAGAAACCGCTAGTGTCCCAAACCACACATTGGCGAAATGACCCAGAAGTTTTGCGAAAATACTCAACAGTTACCTGGCTATGGTCGGCAATGTTTCTGGGTAGGTTCGTGATTATGTTCCCAATGTGGCTAGTTCATGCAACGGGCGCACTTGGAATTTCCAGCGTTGTACTTGGCTATCCCGTATTCGCCTTGGTTGCTTACGGTTCGTTCTTAGTGCTGCGGGAACAAAAGCGTTAATTAACCGCGAAGGAGCTGCATTAAAGCTGGCTCTTGATCGCTGGTTGCAATGAACAGCAGCTCGTCGCCGGATTCAAGTGGGTCATCGCCGGTCGGTGTGATCACATGATGTTCACGCAGTATGCAAACAAGCGTGGTGTCATTTGGCCACACCACATCACGAACACACTTACTTACTACAGGACTGTCTGGTGCGAGTGTGAACTCAACGAGATTGGCCTCGCCCTTGCGAAGTGTCATCAAGCGAACTAAGTCGCCCACAGTGACAGCTTCCTCAACGAGCGCCGAAAGCATGCGCGGAGTCGAAACGGCAGTGTCCACACCCCAAGCCTCATCGAACATCCATTCGTTCTTGGGATGATTTACTCGTGCAATAACACGCGGCACACCAAATTCAGTTTTGGCGAGCAGTGAAACTACGAGATTTGTTTTGTCGTCACCTGTGGCCGCCACGATAACTTGGCAACTCGAAACATTCGCATCGCTGAGTGACTCAACCTCGCAGGCATCAGCCTGCACGACGGTTACCCCATCGATGTCGATGTTTTGAATCTTCGGATCCCGGTCGATGAGCAGGACTTGATGCCCGTTGGACGCGAGTTCGGTGGCAATGGAGCGGCCAACTTTGCCAGCCCCAGCAATGGCAATACGCATTAGTGCACCGGTGCTTTCGCTAGTGTGGATTCAATGTTTGGCAAGTCGGATATCTGCGCAAGTATGTGCACCAAGTCGCCTTCTTGAAGCACGCTTTGGTGTGTTGGCAACACGCTGGAACCCAGGCGAGTAAGCATCGCAATACGAATCTTGGTGTTTTCCTCAATCTTTTGCAGACTCATCCCCACCCAGCCGACGTGAATTTCAACTTGAGCCAGCGCGACTTGGCCGTTCGGGTCACGCCACTCTTGACTCGCACCCGCAGGGAGAATGTGCCGGATAATCTGCTCATTTGTCCAAGAGACGGTGGCCACAGTCGGAATGCCTAGACGCTCAAACACTTCAGCGCGTCTTGGATCGTAAATACGGGCCACAACATTAGTTATTCCAAAAGTTTCACGGGCTGTGCGGGCCGCCAAAATGTTTGAGTTATCGCCGGAAGAAACCGCAGCAAATGCTTCGGCTCGTTCAATCCCGGCCTCAATTAGATGTTCGCGGTCAAAACCCACGCCTTTAATGGTTAGACCCTTGAAGTCAGTTCCCAACCGTCTGAATGCTGATGCATCCTGGTCAATCACTGCTACTGAGTGTCCTAGGGACTCTAGAGAATGCGCCAGCATCGCGCCGACTCGACCGCAACCCATGATTACAACATGCATGACAACCAATCTACACCTGATGCGTAATACCGATGCGCACACCGACTAGTTTGCGCGAGTCAACGAAACAGCGATACCGGTCTAGGCGTAGGCTCTAGTCTCGTGGCATCTATAACCAATAACGCAAAGCGGATAATTTTCGGTCGAGCAATTTCTAGCGATCGCTTAGGTGAGACGCTTCTGCCGATCAGAATCGCGCTTCCAATATTCGCCTCTGACGCTTTGTCGTCAGTTGCTTATGCCACCCAAGAAATCCTGATTGTTCTGGCCCTTGGTGGCGTAGCGTTTTATCAAGGTGCACTCTGGGCAGCCGGCGCGGTTGCCGTAGTTATGACCGTTGTCGTTTTGTCCTATCGACAAAATGTCCATGCGTATCCGAGTGGTGGCGGCGACTACGAAGTGGCTACTACAAATCTCGGCAACAACTTTGGCCTGACTGTTGCGGCAGCACTATTGGTTGACTACATCCTTACGGTCGCGGTTTCGATCTCTTCGGCCGTAGAAAACATCTCTTCATCTTTCCCGGCTCTAAATAATCACCGTGTGCAGATCGCCATACTTTGTATTGTGATCATTGCGATGATGAACCTTCGCGGTGTGCGCGAATCTGGCAGTGTCTTTGCAATTCCGGTATACGCCTTTATGTTTTCGATCATCACTATGTTGATCTGGGCGGGTGTTCGGATTGCCTCTGGTCAGACGCTGCTGGCTGAGAGTTCTGGTTACCACATTATTCCGACCGGCCAGTACACCGGTTTAGCGCTGGCATTTTTGAGTTTGCGTTCTTTCACATCTGGTTGCACTGCGTTAACTGGAGTAGAGGCAATTAGTAACGGAGTTCCGGCATTTCGCCCGCCCAAGAGTAAGAATGCTGCGACCACATTGGCACTGCTTGGGACGATTGCGATCACAATGTTCCTGGGCGTGACTGTCCTTTCACTGGTAACAAAGGTGCGAATTACCAATCTAGATTCGCAAATCTCGGGATTGCCAAATGGCGCCACCCAAAAGACGGTGATTGTGCAAGTGGCCCAAACCGTCTTCAGCAACTTCCCAATCGCCGCAGTTGGTGTGGCTTTAGTCACTGCGTTGATTTTGGTTCTTGCGGCGAATACGGCGTTTAACGGTTTCCCGGTTCTAGGTTCGATTCTGTCTCGTGACGGATTCCTGCCGCGTCAGCTGCACACTCGAGGCGACCGGCTTGCGTACAGTAACGGTATTTTGACTTTGGCAGTCTTAGCCATGATTTTGGTCTGGGCATTCAAGGCCGAAGTAAGTTTGCTCATCCCGCTTTACACCGTCGGAGTTTTCGTGTCTTTCACGGTCAGCCAGTTGGGCATGATCAGGCACTGGACTCGGTTACTCAAAGCAGAATCTGATTCATCGGCGCGCGCAAAGATGATCCGCAGTCGAATCATTAACACTGTTGGATTCGCGATGACAGGACTGGTACTAACCATCGTCCTAGTTACGAAGTTCACAATGGGTGCGTGGATTGCCTGTGTCTCGATGACCGTGCTCTTCATTCTGATGAAAGCTATCCGTCGTCACTATGACCGCGTCGCAGCAGAGTTGGCCCCAGAGCCGGATGAAAGTGTGATTCTTCCGCCTCGAGTGCACGCCTTAGTTCTGGTTTCAAAGATTCACAAGCCAACATTGCGTGCACTTTCCTATGCCCGAGCAACTCGCCCGACAGTGCTGGAAGCAGTAACAGTTTCTGTAGACGAAGAAGAGACCGACTATCTGGTAGCAGAGTGGGCGCGCCGAGAAATTCCAGTGACTCTAACAATTCTTAATTCACCGTACCGGGAAGTTACTCGGCCCGTCTTGGACTATGTAAAGTCTCTAACGCGGAAGAGCCCACGCGATTTGGTTACGGTCTACATTCCTGAATACGTCGTTGGACACTGGTGGGAACACTTGTTGCATAACCAGAGTGCGCTGCGCCTCAAGGGTCGACTGTTGTTTACTCAAGGAGTCATGGTCGTTTCCGTTCCTTGGCAACTGCTCTCGAGTGAACGTATCGATGCTGACGCGATGAACTTGGCCGCTGGAGCTACTCGCAAAGGTGAGCCGGATGCAAAGTTCGCTGATAATTGGACTGAATCCACCGCCAATGACGAATAGTGCCGACTTAACATCGCCTGATGGGTCAATTGTTCGAATTGGCGACGTTGTTGAATTAGAAATTTTGCGGGTTGCTAATGGCGGCTTCTGTATCGCTCGACATGAGGGCAAAGTGGTTTTTGTTCGCCACTGCCTGCCGGGCGAAATAGTTATGGCAGAAATCACCGATATCACGGCAAAGTTCTATCGAGCCGACGCGATAGAAGTGCGCACGGGCAGCGAGCATCGAGTTGAATCTCCGTGCAAGTTTTCGGCGCAGTGCGGTGGATGTGACTGGCAACATTCGAGTTTGGCGTATCAACGCGAACTTAAGAGTGAAGTCGTTCGCGAGCAATTAAGCCATCTAGGCAAACTCATTGAGGTTAATGGTCGCCCGCTTGCTGAATTTTCGGTCGAGGCGATGCCAGGGGAGTCGGATGGCTTGCGCTGGCGCACTCGCAACCGATACGCATCTATCGGAGACTTTGGCGTGGGAATGCGCATGCCGCGTTCCCACAGTGTGATCGAGATTGACGACTGTCTCATCGCTGTGCAAGGTTCAGTGGCTTTGGCCGAATCTGCGCTACATCTGGGGGAGCCAGAAGTCGAGACTGCGCTGAGTTCAACTGGACAGCATGTAGTGGTTGATCGACGTGGCGGGCCATGGCTGGACGAAAAGGTCGGCGACCGGAATTGGCGCATCCACGCTAGCTCCTTTTGGCAGGTGCACAAGCAGGCTCCACCCGTTCTGGTTGACACGGTGCGCAAATTCGCGGCATTGCAGCCTGGCCAGACAATGCTTGACCTGTATTCGGGCTCTGCGTTATTTGCTGCGTCACTGGCAGGCGATGTCGGCGAACGAGGCACGGTTGTTGCAGTGGAATCCTCCATTGATGCGGTGCGCGATGCCCGCAGGTCCTGCAGCGACCTACCACAACTTGAGTTGGTTACTTCGGATGTGAACAAATGGTTGAGTGCTCACCATGATCAGTCTTTTGATGTGGTCGTATTAGATCCGCCACGTGCGGGTGCTGGCAAGTCTGTTATGGAAAAAGTAGCAAACATAGCAAAGTACGCGATCGTCTATGTGGCGTGTGATCCAAGTTCGTTGGGTAGGGATACGGCCTTGTTGGCTGAAGGTGGCTGGTCTATGCGCAGGTTGCGCGGGTTCGACGCATTTCCGATGACGTCACACGTCGAATGCGTTGCTGTTTTCACGCGCAGTTAGCGATGGGGCAGGCAACCCTTGTTCCTAGCAGTGCTAAACTATCTTGACATCAAGATAGTTTGAGGAGCGAAATGCCAAGCCTGAATTCGTTTAATGCCAGGAAGTCTCTATCGGTTGGGACCGAAACTTTTGAGATATTCTCGCTCGATGCGCTTCCAGGTGTTTCGCTACTGCCGTACACGCATAAAGTGCTTTTGGAGAACCTGCTTCGCACTGAAGATGGGGCCAACGTTACGGCTGCGCAGATTCAGGCATTAGCCAACTGGGACTCATCCGCTGAGCCGACCGACGAAATCCAGTTCACCCCGGCTCGAGTGATCATGCAGGACTTCACTGGTGTGCCGTGTGTCGTTGACTTAGCCACAATGCGCGAGGCATTCACTGCCCTCGGTGGGGATCCCGCGCGAATTAATCCTCTAGCGCCAGCCGAACTCGTTATCGACCATTCTGTGATTGCCGATTTCTTCGGAACCGCTGTTTCGGCGAAGCGAAATGTTGAACTCGAATATCAGCGAAACGGAGAGCGTTATCAGTTCCTGCGTTGGGGTCAGGGTGCATTCGATGATTTCAAAGTAGT
>Ga0114962_10003781_pt1 | contig 12201 bp, 8 predicted proteins | sample C_130820_MF_Meta_FD_87017 | JGI IMG/M metagenome (GOLD analysis project Ga0114962, IMG submission 87017) | Freshwater microbial communities from Lake Croche, Canada to study carbon cycling - C_130820_MF_MetaG | ecosystem: Environmental > Aquatic > Freshwater > Lake | place: Lake Croche, Canada... | reverse complement strand
ACTCTTCATCTACGAAATTCATTTCCAGCTCAGGAGCATCCGTCTGTTCCGAGGCAACCATCGTCGGCAGAGGGGCCGGAATCTGTAGGTCCCTAATTTTGCATCCCTCCTTCTTGTTCTCGTCTTCTTCCTTGGCCTGCAGAGAGCCGACCCGCTCCAGCGTCTTCTTCGGAGCCGGCGAGGTCGCAATCATGTTAGCCATCGCAGCCTCATCCAGCAGAATGTGGGAGAAGCTCGTACCTGCACGGATAGGCTGGCCCGTCATAATATTGGCCGACACGCTGGTCACGGGGTCCATCTCACCGAAGATTGCAGCTCTTAACATAATGTCCTCTGCCTGCTCGAAGGATGCCTTTGCCAGATGGCCGATCTTCACCTTCTTATTCACACCAATGCGATCCGCTGACATAAGACGGCCACGGTTGCAGATCGAATCTACTAGAAGAGCTACGTGACGGTAATTTACCGGTGCCGCCTGCTCAAAGAGGCCGAAGATCTCACGAAAGAGGATGGCACGGGCCGCCTCAATGCCCAGATTGTCATTGATATCATGGACGTGATTGCTGATCAGACGGAGTCCGTCCACGTCGGGATGGATGATTACATCAAGGAAATTCGTACCCAGTGTGTCTAACACGAATTGATCCACCGACTCGTACTTACCCTGGGCTGGATCCAGACCAAAGACCTCATTCTTGATCATACGGAACGACACCGACTTCAGGCCCGGCAGACCACGGATCAGAACCGATGTTAGAACCTTATTCTGCATCGCCTTGATCGATACCAGATCATCTAGCGGATCCTGCTTGAACTTCATGCGGATACGCAGTACGATCCGTGTCGCATTGTGATCACTATAGGTTGTCTCTAGCGAACCCTCGAACTGCTTCCTCAGAACGAAGTTGATGTCCTCAATCGTGATGTTCTTGTTGAACATGCGCTCACGATCCAGCTCTAGGCGCAGAATCCACGGACTCGGCTCCTCAGGCAGATTCTGCTCAAAGGCCGTGAAGAAGGTGAGCCACTCCGTATCCTCAGCAATCAGAGAGGCTGAATCACGAGGATCATAGTAGATGCGGGCCACGGTTACCAGATCCTTGAGCATGGTGAACTCCAGCTCCTGGGTCAGACGACGTGCATCCTCCTTCGACTTGATCAGGTCCGGCCTCAGATAAATAGTGAGCGATGTCGCCTTGGGATTCTGCGTCACCTTCAGCAGCTCCTTGAGACGGGGCACACCACGAGTCATACCAGACTTGGCTGCTACACCAGCCAAGTGGAAGGTATTCAGTGTCATCTGCGTGGTAGGCTCACCTAGCGACTGTGCGGCAATGATGCCTGCCATCTCACCAGGAGTCACCCAAGACTTCATGTGCTTCACTACAATCTGCTCTGCTAACCAGTCAAAGGCATTCGTCGTGAGACCCTTGCTCTGGATAGACTTGGGATTCAGATGATACCTCAGAAGAGAGGCCCACAGACGGTTCCTGCTCGTTCTAGCAATGATCTTGTCAATACTCTCCAGAACATGCGCGCCCGTCACAGGGATCCCCTTGCCCTCGGTTACCGTGCCAATCTGCTGAATGGCATTAGCAATAAGACGAGGCAGATGGACTGCAGACTGCACCGACTTCTCCACCTTGCCGCCCCAGACATTCTTGACCAGGATATCACGATCCTCCAGCACTGTCGTGATAAATTGCTGCGACTTCTCGCCGCCAACATCTGGTACAGCAAACTGGTCACGGATCTGCTCGTCTGACATACCACCTAGACCAATCGGCTGGTTCTCAATCTTGGTCGCACTCGTGCCGTCGTCGCCATAGGCGAACTGAACTAAGAGGCCGCCCGCATCACGGACCGTGCCATCATGGTACACAATCAGATCCTCCATCGTCTTAATAAGCTGACGCTGCATATAGCCGGAATCAGCCGTCTTTACAGCCGTATCAATCAGACCCTCACGACCTGTCATGGCATGAAAGAAGAACTCCGCAGGGCTCAGGCCCTTCACGAAGGAAGACTCGATAAAGCCACGGGCATCTGCACCATCCTCATACCGCTTGAAGTGCGGCAGAGTCCTGTCCTGGAAACCGTAGGCAATACGCTTGCCCTCAATCGACTGCTGACCCAGAAGTGCAATCATCTGAGCAATATTCAGGTCCGCACCCTTGGAACCGCACTTCACCATGTTTACCATGCGGTTATTGGTAGAAAGCGACTTCAGACCCGTCTTGCCCGCAGCACCAATGACCTTATCCAGCGTCTCGAACACCTTGCCCTCGAACTCCTCCTGGTTGCTGCGACCAGAACGATTGTCAAAGAGGCCCATGTGCACCTGGAGCTGGATGGACTCGATCTTCTTCTTCAGATCTCCCATCTCGGTCGCAATCGTGGTCAGAGTATCCTGATCAGCAACCAGATCCGAGAGACCAACGGAGAAGCCACTGTTCTGCAGATACGTCGCAACTACCGCCTGGAGCGAGTCAATGAAATCCACCGTCGTCTCAGGACTGAAGTCATTGTATAGAATGTGGATTAGGGCCTTATCGAAGATGTCACCATCCAGAATGCCATTCTGAATCTCGCCATTCTTGATCACCACATAGTTCTTGGTATTATCCGGATCATCGCGCTTGGACGAATCCCATACCTTGTTGCCCATCTCAAGATAGACAGCCGGCAGAAGGGCCGACACCACCTGTTTACCAGACCACATCGGAATGGGGTCTGTCTTTGCGGGAGGCGGTACCCTGCCATCCCAGCGCTTACTATGGACTAACAGAGCCATGAACTCGCGACGTGTAAAGAACTCCGTGGGCCTCGTGAGACGATTGACGCCGACCAGAGTATCCTGTACTACGGAGATCAGCGGCTTACTCAGACGAGGACTGATCATCTGCTTGGGAACCGCAGCAATCTCACGCAGCTCCGTGGCAGCCTCCACAGACTGGGGCACGTGCATATTCATCTCGTCACCATCGAAATCTGCATTATACGGCTTGGTTACAGACACATTCAGGCGGAAGGTCGAGTAGTCAAGAACGCGAACACGGTGACACATCATCGACATGCGGTGCAGAGACGGCTGACGATTAAAGAGTACGGGATCGCCATCAAGGAGATGACGGTGCACCACATCACCCTCAAAGATCTGAATATTCTTCGTGGCAACGTGCTTCAGAGAGATGGTCCGCCCACCAGATCGCTGAACCGACTTGGCCCCAGGATAGACATCAGGGCCATTCTGAACTAGCTTGTACAGACGATCAATATTATAGGGAGTCGCACGCTCAGGAAATGTCAGATTCATGGCGACCTTCTTAGGAACACCCAGCTCCGCAATCGAGATATTCGGATCAGGAGTAATCACGGAACGTGCAGAGAACTCCACACGCTTACCCTGCAGATTGTTACGGATACGGCCCTCCTTGGAGCCCAGACGCTGCTGGAGCGACTTCAGAGGACGACCCGAACGCTGGGCACTCTGAGCAACACCAGGAATCTCATTGTTTACCAGCGTGGCCACGTGATACTGGAGCAAAGTCGTCCACTCATCAATTGCCTTCTTCTTAGCTCCCTTAGCGATCTTATTGCTCAGATCCAGATTTGTCTTAATAATATCAATGAGCTTCTGGGTCAGATCATCCTCAGACCTCTGGTTATTATCCTGGAGGACAGAGGGACGGACCTGCGGGGGCGGAATGGCAAGAACGGAGCACATCATCCAATCAGGTCTGCACCAGAGACGACTGAAGCCCATGAAGTCCACATCCTCATCACTAATACGACGCAGTAGACGATAGACATACTCAGGCTCTAGGAAGCGACGGATCCCACCACTGGGCCCTACCATCTCTGCACCCTCGGCACCTCCAGGACCTGCCACCTGCTTCCACTCTGCCACAATACGACAGATGTCCTCATCATGGTATCGGTGAGGCTGACGAGCACCACACCCATCTTCGAACTGCTCGCCGCACCGTGTCACCTCCTGACATGCCGTCAGAACACCCTTCCATCGGTTCTCACCCTTAGTACGTTTCATTCCCTTGGCAGTCTCCTTATTGATCAGAAGCTTACCACATTTAATACAGACACACCGAAGAATTTTCAGAACCATTTTAAAGAATTGGATATAGTAAATGGGGCGGGCCATCTTGAAATGTCCAAAGTGACCCGGGCACCCATGGTTGTTGAGGCCGCACGACCGGCAGAGCTTGCCATTCTCTAGAACACCCATACGAGGATCTGCTAGGCCTCCAATCTTTCCCTCCTGAGTACTATGATTAGTAATTTCTACGACAGATCTTCTCACGATCTCATCAGGACTGAAGACACCAAATTGGATGCCAACAATCGTCTCAGTCTCGGAACTATGGGATAGTGTTGGCATACCTGTTAACTTAGGATGTTTTTAAGTTAAGGGGTCAAGTTTAGTTCATTTAGTAAAAGTCACAGAATACGATAGATAGAAGAATTAGAAGAATATGTATATTTTATTGATACTAAACGTAATGTTCTTATTTAATATATGGCATCGTGATGTTCTAGCCTATCCTCTTATCTATAGAGATTCGAACTATACCAGTTTCCTTACTAAGGCAGAACTGGTTACACTCTGGAGCAAACCGTTTTATCCTATGGTCCCATTTATTATGGAACGCATGAATCGGGCATTTTTTACAGGAAAATAGGAGTTGTCTTATTCAGTTCGGATTCAATTGTCTTCATCAGTCGTTGAATATTCTTCTTTGTTGCCTTGCCCACGTTTTTACGAGTCAGACGACCGCCCAGATAGTTACGAACCGTTCTATGTAAGACATTACCAGCCTTATTTATCTCTTCAACATGAGTCTCTAGTTTCTTACCCACCTTTTTCATCGTTTTACGAAACAGGTACATTCTATGGTATGGGGTCAAAATTTGACCAAAGGTAGATTAGCCTCATTTAGTAGTAATGATCCATGTTGCTGAAACTAGCGAATCTGATACTCTAACCTCATTTCCTGTTACTTCCATCGTATGGACGGGCCAGACCAAGTTCTGCGAATCTGTTATTATTGCAGATTCACCTGCCTATGGTCGTATGCTGTTTCTGGACGGCGAGGTCCAGAGTGCTTCAGCCGATGAACGGATCTATCATGAGAGCCTCGTGCATCCTGTGATCGCATCATGCCGTCCAGCCCGTGTTCTCGTTGTGGGTGGTGGGGAGGGAGCAACTGTGCGAGAGGTTCTTCGCTGGGGCTGTGTGCAAGAGGTAGTCTGGGTAGACATTGATGTTGAGCTAGTCGATCTTTGTAAGACTCATCTGGGGTGGGCCCCACATGTCTACGATAATCCGCGTGTCAACTTCATTGGGAAGGATATTCGCGAGGTTCTGCCTACCCTCGGTACCTTTGATGCAATTATTCTCGATCTACCGGATCCTGATGATGATTCTGAGCTCTATACTTCTGAGATTTGGGCCTTATACAAGGCTGCTCTGAAAGATTCATCGAGTCGTATCGTGACTCATGTTGGACCTGTGCGGCCATTTGGTAACATTGGCGAGGGACTACAGCGGGTATGGGCTTCGGCAGCCAAGGCAGGGTTTCAACCCTGGGTAAACGGATTCTATGAAATCACGATACCCAGCTTTCAGGGTTCTTGGGGGTTCTGGATTGATGGAATGAATCCGCTTGTTACTAGTCGTGACACAGTTCTGCCATCTTCTCTTGCTGTCGCAGATATCGAGCAAATGATGCATTGGGCCTATAAGTCCAAGGTCTGGCGGTCTATTCTAAATGAGCAATGCAAGGGTCCGTATGCAGGCGGTTCGTGTCTAACATATATGCCTCATCTATGTCATTGTACTATTGAGTCCGAGTCTGATGACTAACTGAAGAAATAGGAATAGACACCACTAAACTGGAACAGAAGATGGAAGATACCAAATTTTGCTGCAAGGAGGAGGAAGCTCGCATTTAGCTCGCCGAAATTGACCTTCCCCGTAGTTCTAACATCGGTCATGATATAGATTACGCTGGCCGGAACAAAGGCTACTATCGCTGTCTCTGTTAGAAAGAGCCAAGGATGCTTCGACGGAAAGGCCACATCTCTGACGATTGCTGCCACGTAAGAGAGGAAGATAATCGCTGAAACTAGGACAATAACCAATAGATTCACTACAATAAGATTTGTTGAGAAACCGCCAATTGTAAACTCATACGGAATCTTGGATGGAAGAGCCAGAGATCCGAATAAATAGGATAGGAGTGTACCCAGGATTAGGCCCGCCGCTGCTGCAATAAGAAAGGTATCTGTATCTGGAAGAATTTTTTTTGCCATTACTCTAGTATATACATAGATTTAGAGTCCGATTGGTGCTACCAAATCGGTTACAACTGGTTCAGATGTTAGACCATAGTAATCAGTTGCAGTTATAGTGAACGAATATAGTACATCATTTGTAAGGCCTGACATAGTTGCGGATAAGTGACTACCGTCTACTACAACGATTAAATTATCAGGGTTTGATACTACTGTAAACAATTTTATAGAGGTTTTATTTGTCCATCCTACAATGATCGTTTGATCTAATTGTTGTAGTGTAATATTCGTCACTGGAGGAGGTAAGGATATCGTAAGATTTAGAGTAAAGGGGCCTGAAGATGGAGGTAAATTACGTTGTGATGTCCAATCAATCTCGGGACATACAAGACTATGAAGACTTTGACCATACTTATATTGCTTTAACATTTCTTGATCAGGAATAGGAGTCCATATACTAGGAGTGCATACAGCACCTGTGCCTTTGCGTGACAGGCCATAGTTTAAGCGTATTTCAGTATCAGCTGACTCTATATTTTCAAAAAGAACCCATGTAATTCTGGCTTCTTGAAGACGTTGTTGGGTAAACCCTTTAAATGCAGATGCAGGGAAGGGCTGACAGGGCCAGGATGTCCATGAATTTAGCGAAAACACATTAATTAATTTCGCCTTTAATGCGGTTGACATTTCCTTATAAGGGTCTAAGAAAGATCTAACATGAAGTTAGTATGGCCGACTGGTCCTGTTATATGTTGGCCTCCCTCGACGGTTGCAAGACTTATGTTGGAGCCACGATTAATCCTGATCGACGTCTCCGACAGCATAATGGAGAGATTTCTGGTGGAGCGCGAGCGACACATGGACGTAAGTGGAAACGTGTCTTCTTGGTTTCGGGGTTCGCTGATGAACGGGCAGCCCTGCGGTTCGAATGGCGCTGGAAGTATCTGACTCGTCAGGCTCCAGGCGAGTCCTTTTTGGAGCGGCGGGCCCATGCTCTGTCCTTGCTTCTGGCCGATTTTCCAGAGATTTCGGTAGTAGAAAATAATGTGTAAAGAGTAGGGGCCATGGAGGAACTACGGGCGTTAGTATCGAACTTAAATGCTCCACCGAAGCGATATAATGCTAGTGGAGCCTTACAGAATTCTGAGGGAGAACGGGCATATTCAGAACCTCTGTTTGCCGTAAAGACATGGGAGTCTCTTAGTGAGGGCCAGAAGCAAGACATTGTCCAGAAATATACCGAACTTAAGAAAGGGTTTACTAAGTCGCAGCTCATCGAGTATCTACGGGGACGGCTTCTTACATACCAGAATCAGCCTAATATGACACCTGTTCAGGTGATACCAGTACGTGCGGGTAATATACACGTTAGTTTGGCTCCGCTGCCGCCTATAAATGAATGTAAGCGTCTAACATCATCTCAGATTGCTGGATTATTATGGGATCGTTCTGCCATTGATCTAAGTTATGGAAGCCCCCTTCATTGTGAGCTCCTCAATAAACTTGGTAAGAGGGGGCCCTTGGGATCTATTTCATGGAGTGAACTAGATGAAGCTCTTCCAGGAAAGGATTATACCGGCGGTATTACACGAATTAATTTAACAAATCAGAGAATGTCTAGTGGACAGATTATAGAATTTATTGACTCGCTTAAAACAAAGTATCCTGAATTCAAGCCTACTAGTATTCTTGTAAGTGGAAATGATATAATCCTTGAAACAATGCCAGAACTGTTAGAATCATTGCAGAAATCCGTACGGCGACGTGTGCCAGGCCTGACCTTGGTGATACAGGGTGGTGGCTATAAAAAAGTGACCAGGCGGCGACCTTCAACGAGAAAGATAAGATGGCGGAGAAGACAGAGTCAGAGAAGGCGATCTCACTAAAGCTGCGCCGTGATCCCCATTATGCAAACGAGCATTCTCAGAAGTGTCTTGTAACTCGGCCCTCGATTCAGAGAAAACCGTGTTGGTCTATTCATGACAAGACAGAGATGATTGATACTGCGGCCCGTGGCTGGACATGTCCTCCAATCTATATGATTTCTCGTTCCTCTATTGTTGATGTTTGTCCAGAGGGAGAAGATCATATCTTTGACGGTGCCCATAAGGTAGAGACTCTCTTTGAGTTTATGGATGATGAATTTGCTCTGAAGTACACCGATCTTTCCACTGCATTCTTAGCAGAATACAATGGCAAGAAGTTTTCTGAGTTACCTATGGCTGTTCGTAACTCAATTAAGAACTACAAGTTTCACATTAATTATATCGATGAGGAGACGGCGGGTGATCCGGATCTGCTCAAGGTACTGTGGATTCGCGTGAATCGCGCCGGCAAGCGGCTGACCGCCTACGAGATTGATATTCCTGTTATTGCTCCTCTTCTGACTGCTGTAATTACACCATGTATGCCAGAGTTCTTCGAGACGCCGATGTTTCCCAAGGATGCCACTAATCGCGGCGATCTTGAGCATACTCTTCTAAAACTGCTGGCTATTTCTGAATACAATACTACAGATAAGCAGAGTGGAAATTCTCTCTCGGGCCTAGTATCTGCCTGGTATGTACGGTGCCTAGGAAGAACAATGAAGGAGCGTGAGGATAATGTTACAGCTAATCGTGAGAAATGGTGTGCAACGCTCACACGATGTCTCAAGATTATGAAGGATCTCGAACAGCTTAACACATTCTGCACCGATGATGGGACCTCAATTATGGAGGAGTCTCAGAGGACGGAACTCGTGTTATTTCTAGGACGAGCTGCTGCACTCTTTCCTAAGATTGAGGACTTCCGCAGTCAGAAGCGGCCCATTGCAGAGAAGCTGAAGGCTATCTTTCTTAAGCCGTGTATGGAGCTGGTGACGGAGCTCGGATGTAAGAGTAGGAACTGGACCTTCCATCGGAAGATTATCAAGTTGTGTGATACTATCTTGACGGATACAGTGGTTCAGCCCCGTCTCTTTACCAAGGAGCAGAAGGAGGCCAAGTTGGCGGAGCAGGGAGGTCTGTGTGCTATGTGCCACAAGAAGATTCTGGCCCACCATCTGATGGATGGCGATCACATTTCGGAATGGTGTGAGGGTGGTGAGACGACTATGGCTAATCTGCAGATCCTGCATCGGATGTGCCATATGATGAAACAGGGTTAGTCACTGGACTTAGAAAGTCGGGTGACTATTTGATTTGTTCGCTTTGTTTGCTAAGTTTGCCGTAGGCAAACAAAGCAAACTTAGCAGGGCCTTACAAGAACTGAAATTCTGATTTTTGCCATAGGCAAAAAGTCAGAACATTTAGTTGCTGTATGCGAGGCCGCCCATACCAGACATCACACGGAGCACGTTGTAGTTCACGGCGTAGATGCGAACCTGGGCCGTCAGGGCCGTGCCAATAGGAACGGATACACCGGCCACCGTGCCGTGGTTGTACGAGGCCTTCAGGGTATAGGGGGACAGGGTCAGGTTCAGCACGGCATTATCAATGCGAGAGAAGTTGCAGGTGCCACTGGGCTGGTGCTCCTCGGGCTTCAGGGCGAAGGAGTACACGTTAATGCCCACGGCAGGGGACCGCGTGTGGTGCTGGTAGGGCTGCACGGAGTTGAAGTAGGAGCCGAAACGGGCGTCGAACCTGTCGTGGCCGTTCAGCTGGATCTTGGCTACAGCGGTAGGATTGGCAGTGGAATCGTCAGTGTAGTTGAAGGGCATGTTCTCGCCACCAAGAGAGCCATAGTCACAGTCTACGTTCTGGTCCAGCTGGGTCACCCACACAAGCTCCTTCACGGGGTGATTGAAGGACATCTTGATGTTGTTCTGGGCGGCCGTCACGGACTCGGCACCCGTGAACTGCAGCTGCTCAATCAGATACTCGTGGGCCACCTGGGCGAAACGACGACGCTCCTCCGTGTCCAGGTACACGTAGTCGGCCCACAGAGAGGCAGCGACCAGGCCCGACTGGTTGACAGAGTTGTACACCTTCTTGGCACTACCAGCAGCGGCGTTAGCGCCAGGCTTGATGTTGCACAGGTTGTTCAGGTTAGCGAACTGGATGTTCACCTTCACCTCGTGGTACTGCAGAGCAATCAGAGGCAGAGCCAGACCAGAGTGGCGGCAGAACCAGAACTCCAGAGGTACATACAGAGTATATTCGGGGCAGCACTGAAGCTTGGACGCATTCACATTGCCCTGGCCATTCGTGCAGAGCGTACCCAGACCGGCACTGGCATTGACAGAGCAGGCACCAGGCTCCACAGAGCCGCACGTGGTGCAGGAGCCACCACTGGTAGTAGCATTGGAAGAGGCGATCAGACCAGACCCTACCATCATGTCGAAGGCGGCCTGCTTGCCTACAGGCAGGGTCAGCTCATTCCAGATGTACATCCAGTCACCATAGTGCTTGTCGATCAGCTGGCCACCAATCTCAAGCTCCACGTAGTTGATCAGGGCCTGGCCCACATTCTCCACCCACTGAAAGACTGTTGCAGAGACATCGGCGCTGACAGACACGCCAGTGGCAACACTAACATCCACGGAGGGCAGAGTGGCCTGCAGGTAGACACGGCTAATCAGATCGCCGTTACGGGAGATCGTGCACTGGACACGCTTGCCCCAGTTGGCCACACCGTTAAAAGTCTGCTCAATAGACTCCATGGCGAAGTTCGAGTGACGACGGTACAGCTGCTTAAAAAAAGTTACTTGAGGATTAGCCGTCAGGTACACGTCCTGGGCACCATATGCCACGAGCTGCATTAAACCACCTCCAGACATTGCTTATACTTGACCGGTAGAAAATTATTTTGGCGCCGGGTGTTCTAGATCTAGATGTAGACCCTGGATCTTTAAGTAGCGGTTTACTATTTCCTGTACTCACTAGTATAAGAAATAGTATATTTATTTGCTTTGTTTGCGTTGTTTGCTTTGTTTGCCTACGGCAAACTTAGCAAACTTAGCAGGCCCTTAAATAAACTGTAATTCTGATTTTTGCCATAGGCAAAAAGTCAGAAGGTTTAATTGGAATAGGCCAGGCCGCCCATACCAGACATCACGCGCAGCACGTTGTAGTTCACGGCGTAGATGCGAACCTGGGCCGTCAGGGCCGTGCCTACGGCGGTAGGCACGGTAGTGCTGCTAGTGCTGACATCCAGAGCTGCGGACTTCAGGGTGAAGGGAGACAGGGTCAGGTTCAGCACGGCATTGTCAATACGGGAGAAGTTGCAGGTGCCGCTGGGCTGGTGCTCCTCGGGCTTCAGGGCGAAGGAGTACACGTTGATACCGATAGCGGGGGACCCCGTGTGGTGCTGGTAGGGCTGCACGAAGTTGAAGTAGGAGCCGAAGCGGGCATCGAACCTGTCGTGGCCGTTCAGCTGGATCTTGGCTACGGCCGTAGGGTTGGCACCAGAATCATCAGCGTAGTTGAAGGGCTTGTTGGCACTGGTATACGTGAGAGGGGCAGCAGAAACCGTAATGTCACTGCCATAGTTGCAGTCAATATTCTTGTCCAGCTGGGTCACCCACACAAGCTCCTTCACGGGGTGATTGAAGGACATCTTGATGTTGTTCTGGGCGGCCGTTACAGACTCAGCACCCGTGAACTGGAGCTGCTCGATCAGATACTCGTGGGCCACCTGGGCGAAGCGGCGGCGCTCCTCCGTGTCCAGGTACACATAGTCGGCCCACAGGGAGGCAGCGACCAGGCCCGACTGGTTGACGGCGTTGTATACCTTCTTGGGGCTGCTAGTCGTTACGGCAGTAAGGGATGCAGGCTTGATGTTGCACAGGTTGTTCAGGGTAGCGAACTGGATGTTCACCTTCACCTCGTGGTACTGCAGAGCAATCAGAGGCAGAGCCAGACCAGAGTGGCGGCAGAACCAGAACTCCAGAGGTACATACAGAGT
>Ga0114962_10003780_pt1 | contig 12202 bp, 11 predicted proteins | sample C_130820_MF_Meta_FD_87017 | JGI IMG/M metagenome (GOLD analysis project Ga0114962, IMG submission 87017) | Freshwater microbial communities from Lake Croche, Canada to study carbon cycling - C_130820_MF_MetaG | ecosystem: Environmental > Aquatic > Freshwater > Lake | place: Lake Croche, Canada... | reverse complement strand
TCAACGCCATCAGATGGCGTCAACGCACAGGGATACTTTTCCGAAACAATCGCGTAGAGATCTTCAGGAGTTTTCGGCACCGAGCGAGATTGCAGGAGCCAACGAGTTATCTCACCGCGAGTCTTCTTCGACATATGAGTAATGACGGTGCGCACACCATCGACCACAGTTGATACGCGAATCTCAATGGTGATATCAACTGGCGCGTGCCAGACAGTCTTATAGGTAGATGAACGGCAATCGACTATCAATCCGGACTTTATGGCATCGAGAACTTTGGCAACAGGCTCGCGCATCGCCTTGTTATCGATCTTCTCTTTATAGCTTTCAATGCGATCTGCGGGGTTAAGAACGCCATATTTCGCCGAGATGATTGCTACTGATTGCTCGCCCCGCTTCTTCGCAGCTGGGGAGAGGCTCGCCCAATCTAGGGCCTGGTAGAGCACGCCTGTATAGACGGCGATTGCCGGGGTGGGCTTTGACGTCTGGCTCTTCTTCTCTGAAGGGGGCAGGAGGATGAGCATGCGACACACCCTACTTGTCAGTGCCGCCTGTTACCTTTCGAACAGATGTTCGGATATATTAATCCCTGCACAACCAGAGCGGTGCTCAGCCTCCGCCCACAGCGTCTCTATAACGCCAAGGGCCGTCGCAGAGAAATTCCGTACCTTCTGGGCCGATTACCAACGGTGGCGCTCGCCAACGTTCGAGAATAAAGGAGAAGACAGTGGCTGCTGAAAAATCAAAGCCTGAAGAAACAAAATCATCTGATCGCCAAAAGGCGTTAGATACCGCCCTTGCGCAAATCGAACGTCAATTTGGTAAGGGTTCAGTAATGAAGATGTCAGATCGACAAGCACAGGTAATTGAAGTAATTCCTACCGGTTCTGTCGCACTTGATGTCGCACTTGGAATTGGCGGACTCCCACGAGGACGCATCGTAGAAATTTATGGACCAGAATCATCAGGTAAGACAACTCTTACGCTACATGCAATTGCTAATGCTCAAAAAGCTGGCGGTATCTGCGCATTTATCGATGCTGAACATGCATTCGATGCAGAGTATGCAAAGAAGCTTGGCGTAGATATCGATGCGCTACTTGTATCTCAACCAGATACTGGCGAACAAGCGCTCGAAATTATGGACATGCTTATCCGTTCAGGTGCTCTTGATCTCGTTGTCGTCGACTCAGTGGCAGCACTTGTTCCACGTGCAGAAATTGAAGGCGAGATGGGCGATTCCCATATGGGTCTCCAAGCTCGTCTGATGTCACAAGCGCTACGTAAAATTACTGGCGCACTTCACCAATCAAAGACAACTGCAATCTTTATCAACCAGCTCCGCGAAAAGATCGGCGTCTTCTTCGGTTCTCCCGAGACAACAACGGGTGGAAAGGCGCTTAAGTTCTACGCATCTGTTCGCCTAGATATTCGCCGTATTGAAACTCTTAAAGATGGCACAGAATCTGTCGGAAACCGCACACGCGTTAAAGTTGTTAAAAATAAAATGGCTCCACCATTTAAGCAAGCAGAGTTCGACATCATCTACGGCGTCGGAATCTCTCGCGAAGGTTCACTTCTCGATATGGGTGTTGAAATCGGTATCGTCAAGAAGTCAGGCGCTTGGTACACCTACGAGGCTGATCAACTCGGCCAAGGTAAGGAGAATTCACGCGCATTCCTCATCGATAATCCAGATCTCGCCAACGAGATCGAAGCGAAGATTCGCGCAAGCTTTGTACCTGTCGAGGTAGATGCAGCGATGATCGCAGAGATTGATGAAGCGGCAGCAGAGGTTGATTTCTAATTTCTCTGCAATTTGCAAAGGTAGAACGAGGCGAAGGCTCCGACCCTTACGAAGTAGCTCACACAATTGCGCTAAACGCACTTGTGACCAGAGCGAAAAGTAAGGGCGAGCTTCTCGCTCACCTTAAGAGTCGCGGAGTTGAAGAAGATATTGCCCAAGCGGTGATCTTCCGTCTTCAAGAGAGTGGCCTCATTAACGATCGCGAATTTGCTCTAGCGTGGGCAACTTCTCGCCATGGCCATAAGAAGTTATCGAAGCGGATCATTGCTGGCGAGCTGCGCCAAAAAGGCGTTACTCAGGAGCAGATTGACGAAGCCCTAGATGGCATCGATGATGAATCCGAGTACAGGATGGCTTTTGATCTAGGATTCAAGAAGTACAACACCATGTCACGTCTTGCTCCAGATGTTCAAATACGGAGAATTCAATCACTGCTTGCACGAAAAGGTTTTGGATTTCCCATCATCACTCGAGTTCTACGCGAACTCGACCTCATCAATCAGTAGATTACTTACCTGATTTAAGATGTTCTGAAAGGCGTTCTGCAGTTGCAACTACGGCAGCTGCATGTAGACGGCCCGGTTGGCGTCCCAATCTTTCAATAGGTCCGCTAATAGATACTGCGGCGATTACCTTTCCATTCGGTCCGCGCACAGGCGCAGAGACAGATGCAACACCTGCTTCGCGTTCTCCGACAGATTGCGCCCAACCACGACGTCGATCTGCAGCAAGGTGAGCTGCGGTATATCGAGCGTTCTTAAGTCCACGATGAATCTTCTCTGAATCTTCCCAAGCCATCAAAATTTGTGCAGCTGAACCTGCCTGCATTGTGAGCGATGCACCAATCGGAACTGAATCGCGTAAACCTGAAAGTCTTTCGGCAACAGCAACGCAGATTCGAATATCACCTTGACGTCGGTATAACTGCGCGGATTCACCTGTGGCATCGCGTAGCGCTGCCAGGGCAGGGGCTGCTGCAGCGATGAGGCGATCTTCACCAGCGGCAGCTGCAAGTTCGGCAGAACGAGGACCTACGATAAAGCGGCCGTTTAGATCGCGAGCAACAAGGCGGTGAAATTCAAGGGCCACAGCTAATCGGTGCGCCGTTGGCCGCGCAATTCCAGTTGCCGCTACTAATTCAGCCAGGGAATGAGGGCCAGATTCGAGAGTAGCCAGAATAGTTACGGCTTTATCTAATACGCCGACTCCGCTATTCTTCTTATCCACGGAGTGATATTAGCATCCCACCTATTGAGATGCAATATTAAGCAGTTTTAAGGGAGTGCGGCACTTATGGGAAAGACTCTTGCTGAGAAGATTTGGGAAGACCATATCGTTCGTAGCGCAGAAGGTGAACCTGATCTGCTCTATATCGATCTCCAATTGATTCATGAAGTTACAAGTGCTCAGGCATTCGATGGTCTACGTCTTGCAGGTCGCACAGTACGTCGTCCAGATCTGACTATTGCAACTGAAGATCACAACACTCCGACTATCGATATTTTAAAGCCGATTGCAGATCCCGTTTCAAAACTTCAAATTGATACATTGCGCAACAATGCAAAGGAATTTGGAATTCGTATTCACTCACTTGGCGATGCCGATCAAGGTGTTGTGCACGTTGTGGGACCTCAACTTGGAATCACACAACCTGGCATGACCATCGTATGTGGAGATTCGCACACATCAACCCACGGAGCCTTTGGTGCAATCGCATTTGGAATTGGAACATCTGAAGTAGAGCATGTACTTGCTACCCAGACACTTCCATCAAGTCGCCCAAAGACAATGGCAATCAATGTTGAAGGAATTCTCAAAACTGGCGTAACAGCGAAGGATATTATTCTTGCAATCATCGCGCAGATCGGAACTGGCGGAGGCCAGGGCTACATCATCGAATATCGCGGCTCTGCAATTCGCGAACTTTCCATGGAAGGCCGTATGACAATTTGCAATATGTCTATCGAAGCTGGCGCACGAGCAGGGCTGATTGCTCCAGATCAGAAGACTTTCGATTACATCAAGGGCAAGCCTCACGCCCCTGAAGATTTTGCCGCAGCACAAAGTTATTGGCAGACGCTCTTCACCGATAGCGATGCAAAATTCGATGTTGAGATAACTCTCAATGCAGATGAGTTAGAACCATTTGTCACTTGGGGAACTAATCCAGGGCAAGGGTTGCCACTGAATGCATCCGTGCCAAACCCAGCAGATATCAAAGACTCTGAAGAGCGAGGGGCAGCAGAACGCGCACTCGTTTATATGGGATTAGAGGCTGGCACTCCACTGAAAAAGATAGCTATTGACACTGTTTTCCTTGGCTCATGCACCAATGGCCGCATCGAAGATTTGCGTGCTGCCGCATCAGTACTACAAGGCAAGAAGATTGCACCGAAACTTCGCATGTTAGTGGTGCCAGGATCAGAGCGAGTTCGTCAGCAAGCGATGCAAGAGGGCTTAGATAAAGTATTTCTTGATGCAGGCGCCGAGTGGCGTAATGCAGGATGTTCTATGTGCCTTGGCATGAACCCAGATCAGTTGGCAGTCGGCGAACGTTCAGCGTCAACATCTAATCGAAATTTCGAAGGGCGACAAGGTAAAGGCGGACGCACGCACCTTGTAAGCCCACTCGTTGCAGCCGCGACCGCAATCCGTGGAACACTTTCATCACCGGCAGATTTGTAAGAGCGAGAGAGTAGATAAAAATGGAAAAATTTATTAAGCACACAGGAACCGGAGTTCCACTTCGTCGCAGCAATGTTGATACTGACCAGATTATTCCTGCCGTTTATCTTAAGCGCGTTACTCGTAGCGGCTTTGAAGATGGACTCTTCTCAGCTTGGCGCAGCGATCCTGAATTTGTTTTAAATAAGCCTGAATATAAGAATGGCACAGTCCTGGTAGCTGGACCTGAATTTGGTACTGGCTCCTCTCGCGAACATGCGGTCTGGGCGCTTCAGAATTACGGTTTTAAGGCAGTTATCTCAAGCCGATTTGCAGATATCTTCCGTGGAAATTCGCTCAAGGGCGGTTTGCTTACTGTGATTTTGCCTCAGGAAGCAGTTGAAGCAATCTGGGTTGCAATTGAAAGCGACCCAACAACTTCAATTACTATAGATCTAGACTCGCGAACAGTTTCTTATAACGATGTCACCGTTGCCTTCGAGTTAGATGATTACACGCGCTGGCGCCTCATGGAGGGCCTAGATGACATCGGATTGACGTTAAAGCAGACCGCTGCAATCGATGCTTTTGAAGCAAAACGCCCTGCATATAAGCCAAAGACACTTCCGATTCGCATCTAATTTCATTTTCATCTAAAGAAGTGAGCGTAAAACGCTACTTTTTGCAGTGGGGTGAGACTCAAATGTAAAACTCTCAATCCGAGAATGAGAGTTTTTTACGCATAAAAACGCTAATTTCCGCAAAAAAATTTGGTTGCGACACGCGCACTCTAATAACGCACTCACCCCTACATTAGGTTTAAGTTTTACGCAGTTAAGCAAAAGCTTAATTATTTACGCGTAAAACTTCCAAGTTAAGGGGAATTGAATGAATAAGGCCCAGTTCATCGCTGCGTTGGCCCCACACTTCAACGGCAGCAAGAAAGATGCAGCTCATGCTGTAGATGTAGTTTTTGACACAATCGTTCGTAACATGTCTGCAGGCAATGACGTGATGATTAACGATTTCGGTAAGTTTAAGAAGGTTGATCGCAAAGCACGTATGGGACGTAACCCATTCACAGGCGAGACAATCAAGATCAAAGCTTCTAAGAAGGCTCGCTTCCTTCCTGCAAAGGCTCTCAAGGAAGTTATTGCTGGCGATCGCAAGCTCGGTCCAGCACCAAAGCCAGAAGTAAAGGCTGCACCAAAGCCAGTTGCAAAGAAGGCAGCTAAGAAGGCTCCTGCGAAGCGCAAGCCAGCTAAGAAGGCTCCTGCGAAGCGCAAGCCAGCTAAGAAGGCTCCTGCGAAGCGCAAGCCAGCTAAGAAGGTAGCAAAGAAGAGATAATAAATCTTCATAAAAATCAGGGCTCGCACTTAGTGGGCCCTGATTTTTTTATCGCTAGTATTAAATCTATGGCGGAGTTTAAAGTTTCATATGCACCACCGCGTGGTTATCCGCTAGGAACAAATCTCACTTTCAAAATTTGCACAAGGATAGTTATTCCCATCTTCAATCTTTTGATGAAGCGAGATTGGGCTGGAGGGGAAAATATTCCGCCCCAGGGCCGAGTTATTGTCGCAAGCAATCACATGTCCCATTTAGATGTGCTGGTCTTCACTCATTTCCTCTATCGCAACGGTCGAGCACCTCGTTACCTTGGAAAATCTGGTGTTTTCAAGGTTCCCGTGATCGGCAAAATTCTCTTAGCTGCGGGGCAGATTCCTGTTGAGCGAGAAAGTTCAGATGCAAAGAAAGCTGTTGATCACGCCAAAATTCTCCTCGAGCAAGGTCATATGTTGGGTGTTTACCCCGAAGGAACGCTTACGAGAGATCCTGATATGTGGCCGATGATTGCAAAGACAGGGTGTGCTCGACTAGCACTTGAAACAAATACTCCTGTCATCCCGGTTGCACAGTGGGGTTCGCAACTAGTCATTCCGAATTACACCAAACGACTCAATCTCTTTCCACGAAAGACAATCATCATCAGAGTCGGCAAGCCAGTGGATTTATCGAAGTGGTATGGAAAGCATGCAGATCCGCAGGCGCTCATCGAGGCGACAGCACAAATCATGCGTGAAATTACCTTGCTTCTCGAAGATATTCGTGGTCAGAAGCGACCTGAAGTAATCTTTGACCCTCACACATCCGAACTTCCTCGAACAGGAAACTTCAAGAAGAAGCGAGCATGAGCAAAGTTACAGTTTTTGGTGCAGGTGCCTGGGGTTCAACTATGGCGCAGGTATTAAGCGACGCCGGAAATGAAGTGCTTCTGTGGGGTCGTAGCGAAAGTGTTATCGCAGAGATTAATCAATCTCATACAAATAAGAAGTATTTAGGTAACCACATTCTTCCTGATGAGATTATCGCAACAACTAATCTAGAGGATGCATTTAGTTTCTCAGAAATTTATGTTCTTGCAATCCCAGCCCAGCAAATTAGGGAGACTCTCGAGAGTTGGAAGGGTCGATTCTCATCCTCATGCACAATTGTCAGTACCCTCAAAGGTATTGAAATCAGCACTCAGTTACGTATGACTGAAGTAATTGAAGATGTATTAGGTCCTCATAAGATTGCAATAATCACTGGTCCAAATCTGGCTGACGAACTTGTATTGCGTCAGCCCGCTGGTGCAGTTGCCGCATCAGTCGATCAAAGACTTGCAGACAAGATTAGAGATATTTTCCGCACACCTTACTATCGCGTTTACACATCTACAGATGTCATGGGCTGCGAATTAGCGGGTGCGATAAAGAGTGTTATTGCACTTGCCGTCGGCCTATCAATCGGCATGGGTTATGGCGAAAATACCCAAGCGATGCTCATTACTCGAGGTCTAAATGAAGTTGCACGTCTATGTGCGGCGCACGGTTCTGATCCGCTCTCTGCAGCTGGACTTGCCGGTATGGGCGATCTCGTTGCAAGTTGCGGCTCACCACTTTCTCGAAATAGAACTTTTGGCGAAGTAATCGGTCGCACCGGCTCTATGGGCGAAGCGCGCAAGCAGATGGCAAAAACTGTTGAAGGTGTCGCTTCATCGAGTGCAGTTGTAGAAATTGCGCACCGCGTTGGAATTGAAGTCCCTGTTATCGAAGCCGTTGCAGATATTGTCAGCGAGAAACTTTCTCCAGCTGATGCGCTGCAAAGACTTATGGAAATCACTACTAAGGCAGAGAACTTCATTCGATGACGAAACGTGTAGCAATCATCTGCGGTGGTCGCAGCAGCGAGCATGAAATTTCGTGCATTTCAGCAGGTGGAGTTCTAGCTGCGATAGATCGCTCAGTATTTGAGCCTGTACTGATTGGAATAACGAAGAGTGGCAATTGGGTTCTTATTCCTGAAACTCACGCGATGTCGATTGTTAACGGAGTTCTTCCAGCAGTGCCTGAAAATGCACCCACAGTTATTGCAGATGTCGCAGGATTCTCTTCGGCGGGCAAGCCTCTTAATATCGATATCGTCTTTCCACTTCTTCACGGGCCTTATGGCGAAGATGGATCGGTTCAAGGTTTATTGGAGATGGCAGATATTGCCTATGTGGGTTCTGGCGTTCTGGCATCGGCTGTGGCGATGGATAAATCTTTCGCTAAACCAATATTTGCCTCTCACGGAATTGCAATTGCACCCGGCATCGTGGTGAAAGCTTCCGAGTGGCAAAGCAAGAAGAGCGCAATCACTCAAGAAATTTCATCACTGGGTTATCCAGTATTTGTTAAACCTGCCCGCGGTGGATCATCGCGCGGTACCACCAAAGTGAAATCGAATCTTGAACTTGATGCAGCTATTGCAGAAGCACATACATTTGATTCCAAAGCGATGGTCGAGTCAGCGATTGTGGGTTCTGAAATCGAATGTGCTGTATTGGAAATTGATGGGCAAGCACAGGCATCGATTGTCGGAAAAATTCATATTGATTCCAAATTTGAGTTCTATGACTTCGAAGCTAAATATCTCGATGGCGCTACATCTATCGAACTTCCCGCACCTATTGAACCCACGATTGCTGAAAATATTCGCACATCGGCAGTTAAAGCCTTTAAGGCGCTAGGGTGTTCCGGACTTGCTCGAGTCGACTTCTTCGTGACACCCGAGAATAAAATTATTATCAATGAGCTCAATACGATGCCAGGATTTACAGCAACTTCAGTCTTTCCAAAGATGTGGGCCGCCACGGGTGTGAGCTATACCGAGGTAATTACACATCTACTTCGTACAGCTGAAAAGCGAAGTAATGGAGTTCTAGGAAACTAGGAAATTGGGTAGCTAGTTTGTTACTGGGCAAGTCAGAGTTCGTGTAATTCCAGGAACTGCTTGCACTTTACTCAATATTGTTCGACCAAAATCTTCCATTGAAGGTGCTTCAGCGCGCATGATGACATCGTAAGGACCTGTCACGCCTTCGGCCAGTGAAACTCCGGGAATAGATTTAATAGAGCTGGCGACAGATGATGCTTTGCCAACTTCTGTCTGAATCAAAATATATGCCTGAACGGTCATGTGAGTTCCCTTCGCTTCGACCTAACGTTATCCCATGTCATAGGCTTATGGCTATGGGGCTTATGGATATGGGATTTGGCGAAGCAGATGTCATATCTGTATTACGAGAAGTTTTTGCGACGCCCGATCCTCGAATACTTGTAGGTATTGGCGACGATGCAGCAGTTGTCGCAGGCTCATCACAACAAGTTTTCTCTACCGATATGGCAGTAGAAGGAGTTCACTTTAGAAGTGAATGGTCTTCAGCTTTTGAGATTGGACGCAGAATCACTGCCGCAAATATCGCTGATGTTCTCTCGATGGGGGCACAGTGCGAATATTTACTCGCTGCAGTTTCTCTTACAGGTACTGAGGAACTTTCGTGGATTGAAAACTTAGCGCAAGGCATGAAAGCCGAAGCAGTAAAAGCTGGAGCAGTCATAGTCGGTGGGGATATTGCGCGTGCTACATCTATAACGATTGCAATGACAGCTGTTGGCAGTACTGAAAGTCCCATTCTTAGAAGCGGCGCGAAAGTCGGAAATAACATCTTCATCTCATCGCTTCCAGGCTGGTCTGCAGCAGGCTTGCATCTATTAACGAATCAGATAGCAGCGACCAATGAAATTTCTAACAGAGCCATCGCAGAGTTCAAGGCGCCGACTCTTGATTATGAAATTGATTTCTATGCTGCATCTTCAATGTCAGATATAAGCGATTCACTTCTCATTCAAGCAGCCCAGATGGCGACAGCATCTGGGGTGTCATTTAAGTTAGATCCCGAACTGATTTCACAGACACCTGAGTTTTTAGAACTCTCTCTACTCGCCCAAGAAGTAAGCGTAGATGTCTGGGATTGGATTCTGGGCGGGGGAGAAGATCACGTATTTTTAGCCACCGGTGAGAGCCTGCCCGGAGTTCGAATAGGAACAATTGTTGAAGGCTCTGGAATATCGGGGATAGAAATGAAAAAGGCCCCAGTTTCCTGGAGCCATTTCACTTAAAGATAATTAGCGTGTGACTTTGCCAGCCTTAAGGCATGAAGTACAAACATTCTGACGCTTTGATGCACCAGCGACAATTGTCTTAACGCGCTGAATATTTGGATTCCAGCGGCGACGAGTCTTCACCTGTGAGTGTGAAACGTTATTGCCAAAGCTTGGACCTTTGCCACAGATGTCGCATGAAGATGCCATGGGTGGTTCTCCTTCTAGATTGATCTTTATTTGAACTGCCAAGTCGAACAGGTCGTAAGGGTAGCAAGCGAGGCGCTTTTCGGCGAATCCGGTGGAATTTGTGCTCAAAGCAAGGAGTATTGCAAGCAAGGCGAGAGAATAGCGCCGTGGCCAATCTCGATTCGAAACTTGTCGGAGTTTTGGGCGACCGTACGACAAAGGTTCTGCATGACTTATATGGCTACGTCACAGTTGGGGATTTATTGCATCACTATCCTCGCCGTTACCTAGTGCGCGGAGAACTTTCAAATATTTCCGAACTCAATGAAGGTGATGAAGTAACAATTCTGGCAGAAGTCTTCAGCGCAACAAGCAGAAGACTTCATGCACGCAAGGGAAACATTCTTGAAGTAATTGTCACTGATGGTTCGGCAAAACTTTCCCTTACCTTCTTCAATCAAGCTTGGCGCGAGAAAGATCTCAAAGTGGGTAAGCAAGCACTCTTTGCGGGCAAGGTGGGCGTATTTAATGGAAAGCGACAGCTTGCACACCCTGATTATGAATTGATTCCCGACGGCAATGATGTGGATGCAGCGGTTGAAGATTTCGCAGGCAAGTACTTACCGATGTATCCAGCTAGTTCAAAGATGCCATCATGGAAGATTGCTCAAAGCATCGAATTAGCGATTGCCTCATTAGATGAGGTGCCTGACTTTCTGCCGGATGTTATCCGCGAGAAGTACGGGTACCCGACTTTGCAGCAAGCGCTCGTGCAACTCCACAACCCAGTTGATCTTGATAGTGCAGAAATAGCACGTTTTCGCCTGACCTTTGATGAAGCATTTCTTCTGCAACTCTTACTTTTAACCAGACGAAAAGAGCTGAAAGGTTTAGATGCTGTCGCTCGCCCCGTCATCAGTGGAGGCCTGCTCACCGAATTCGATAAATCCCTTCCCTTCGAATTAACTGCTGGACAGAAGAGTGTTTCGTCAGAAATCGAGAGCGATTTAGCGCAGCCGCATCCAATGAATCGACTATTACAAGGCGAAGTTGGTTCCGGAAAAACAATCGTGGCACTGCGCGCAATGCTGGCTGTTGTTGATAATGGAGGACAGGCAGCGCTACTCGCACCTACAGAAGTATTAGCAGCCCAACATTTGCGCACCATTGAGAAATTGCTAGGACCACTTGCCCACGGTGGCATGCTGGGTGGTTCTGAGAAATCAACACAAGTAACTTTGATAACTGGTTCACAGAGCGCTGCTGCACGTAAAGAAGCACTTGCACTTGCCGCATCTGGCGGTGCAGGAATAGTTATAGGTACTCACGCCTTACTTGGTGAGAGCGTAGATTTTCATGACCTAGGTTTAATAGTGGTCGATGAACAACACCGATTCGGTGTCGAACAACGCGATGCGCTAAAAGGAAAAGCAGTCACTCCGCCACATTTACTTGTTATGACAGCAACGCCAATTCCACGAACTGTTGCGATGACTGTATTTGGAGATCTCGATGTTTCAACTTTGCGCGAACTTCCACTAGGGCGTCAGCCAATTACTACCCACGTGATTCCTGTTCTTGAAAAACCAGGATTCCTCGAACGTGCGTGGGAGAGAATTCGCGAAGAAGTGAGCCAAGGTCATCAGGCATATGTAGTTGCACCGCGCATATCTGCTGGCACATCTGAGGATGCTGACATTGATTTTCTCATGGGAGAAAGTTCTTCAACACTTGCATCCGTTGAAGAACTTGGTCCGCTACTGCATGGCGGAGCGTTAAAAGGGCTCCGAGTAGCGCCTTTACATGGAAAGCAACCTGCAGAACTCAAAGATTCAACTATGAAGGCCTTTGCACATAAAGAGATTGACGTTTTGATTTCTACTACAGTTATTGAAGTTGGCGTAGATGTACCCAATGCAACTGTCATGGTGATTTTGGATGCTGATCGTTTCGGAGTTTCACAGTTGCACCAACTTCGCGGACGTGTGGGGCGAGGAACTTCCCCTGGGCTTTGTTTATTGGTCACTTCTGCACTTGCGCAAACACCTGCCCGTGAGCGGTTAGAGGCCGTCGC
>Ga0114962_10003776_pt1 | contig 12204 bp, 3 predicted proteins | sample C_130820_MF_Meta_FD_87017 | JGI IMG/M metagenome (GOLD analysis project Ga0114962, IMG submission 87017) | Freshwater microbial communities from Lake Croche, Canada to study carbon cycling - C_130820_MF_MetaG | ecosystem: Environmental > Aquatic > Freshwater > Lake | place: Lake Croche, Canada... | reverse complement strand
TACAGCAGTATTAGAAGCAGTATTAGCAGTACTATATGCTAGATTGGCAGTAATACCTGATGAAGTTATTGTGTTGGTTGTCATTATTTGATAATAATTACCGGAATCAACATCTAACATATCCCAGTATTTACTAGACTCGTTCCATCTTATAGTAGCATTGGCGCCAGTGGAACCTCTATTAACGTTTATAGTAGAGTTAAATGATGCAGTACTTGTATTTGCTGATAATGTAAATGTATTTGATGCGTATGTTGTTGTGCCATTTACTGTAAAAGCGCCCCCGACCGAAAACTGTCCAGTAGTTTGCAGATTATTTAGAACTGCGCTACCACCAACAGTTAATGAAGTTGTATTGATGTTATTTGCTATTACCACATTAGCTATAGTGTTACCGGAAACTATTATGGTGTTTGCTAATAAAATATTAGTGGTGGTAGTACCTAGAATGTTTGCATTATTTGATACTGTCAATCCAGTTCCGGTACCTAATGCTAATAGAGAACCATAAACATTTGCTCGACCAGCACTAGATAGACTAATAGATGTATTGGTAAGATAAAGAGTTCCACCAATAGTAGCACTATTTTGAATGTTTGCGGAAGAACCGACACCGGTTACTTGTAATTGACCTTGGAAAACAGCATTGTTAGCAACTTGCAATCCCACTCCACTACTATCTATGAATAATGTATTAGAGGATTTATGATAGTTGCCTGTTGCTAGTGTATTATTTTCTGCCGCTAGTCCATTGGTCACGACCAACCATTCACCAAACGTATTCGCCACACCTAATATTTTTACTGTATTTGCCATTTCCTAAACCTTGTTTAATATTGCTAACATTAACTGTTTTAAATCGGATAGATCATCTCTGATATTACTTATTTCAGACTTTACCATATTTAGTTCTTCTTTTTGGTCTAACACATCATCCAACATCTTCATTTTCTGTCTATATTCAGACAAAGCACTAACATCCGTGTTAATGATTGCCTTACTATGACCATCTCTGTATAAAGAGGTGTTCTCTGTGACCGTGTACTTATTTATCATGCAGTTGCAATAGCGCCAAAATTAGCAATCTGTGGAACATATGACGAATTATCAGAATACATCACCACCTTAACTGCGAATGTTTGATATGAACTATATGTAACACCACCACTAACATAAGAAATATTTTGTAGTTGGTATTGTTGTGGAGTGAAGTCTGAATAACTTTGTGAATATGTTTCTATTGCGCTTTTGTTTGGTACCAACTGCCAATTCTTATTCTGTAATATATCATTATCATCGGCAGCAAGAACTTTAACATAAACTTCGATAGAAGAACCTGATTGACTATTTAAACCAAGATTGACAGTTATTCCTGTCGCGTCAAACCCATCGGAAAGTGTCACTGATCTTGTTACATATTTAGCGGCAGCATTACCACCAGCAGGTGATGTTTCTGGTATAGTAACATCACTAACATTATTGACAATATTGTTTACCATAATCATAGACATTCTATCTGTATCTAGTACAGGAGAAACATTTCTGTCATTAGTCGATAGTGCAACGGACACTGTTGTATCACCTGCAGACACATTCATCTTAGTACTAGCCAGAACAACATTCTGATTAGCAATAATAGGTGTCGAAGCAGAATCTTTTATACTATTAATATTACTATTCTTCATAGAGTAAGACACTTTCGTTGAATTGTTGAAATCCAATTCTTGGGTAATAACTTCTGCCAACTCATACACAAAACTTGATGTTGGTGCATTTGAATTAAATATTGCTGTATGTGGTTTTGTATCAAATATTGCCTGATACAAAACGAAACACAAATCAGAAGATTGTTCCGCTGTCCATGTTGATGCGTTTTGAGATTTGAATAACGAACCAACATTAGGTTGACTAGAAATTGTACCTGTTTGACCTAGAACTGTTCCACCAACTGTGCCGGTAAATGTATTATACTTGGTACTATTAGATCCTACAACAAGTGCATATTGACCTGCTTGTAAATATACAGGATCACTAAATGCAAAGTGTGTTGCTACTGGAAGACCACTTAATGTTGAAGGTGTATTTACATTAGATGGAGTTAACCAAACTGTAGACAATGGTAATGATGTGTCAGAACTTGGGTATCCGTTGTTTGTTGGTCTCAACTGTACGAATACTGGAAGACTATCATCTTTGGATTGGAAGAAAAGATCAACTCCAGTTAGGAAAACTCCATTAGGATACACATTCTCAGAAACAAAGAAAGTTTGTGCTAATGGATCAGTACTACATGCCAGAAATTGTGCTCTAGTACCAGGAACATCTGTGGTTTTTGCGGAATTTATGAAATACTTTTGTACGTCTGCCAGAGCTGTTGGTGTTGCCAATTGACCAGCGCCACTTAGTGTATATACCTGTGTTATCCAATAAATAAACCCACTTATGTCGGGATTTCTATTTAGCCAAGATGCACTTCTGTAATTACTTAATATGGTAGGCACGACATTTGCGATAGCATCTGCCATCTGTGCATTACTTAATAATGTTTGTAGTGGGCTGTTTTTGATAGCATTTTGCCAAGTCAAATTAGAATCTGTGAAATCTCCTGTACCAATCAGTTTTTGTGTCGTTGATGACAATCTTGGTGGTATTAGTGATTGGTATGTATTGGTGATAGTTACAGATTTTGATTGGTTTACCGCACCAGCAACATTGAGAGTAATTGTGCTTGTTTTCGATACTACAGGTTCATCGTTTATTTTAATGTTTATTACTTGTGGTGAAGTGTTGCTGGATATTAACAGGCTGCCCGATATTGTTGATGTTTGTGGTTGATAATGAATACCAGTAACAACAAGACCTTTAAAGTACTGTCCAAAAGCAGCCTTACTAATTGCCGCATTCACTCTCCATGGACAAGTAGCGGAAAGTAGAAAAGTATATTCGGAACCAGCATTAGTGAAAAGACCGTATCCAGGATAGCCTTCCTGAGCATATATTGTCGTTAAACTGCCATTGTTAGCATTAACCGCATCTTGATATGCCGCTGTGATGTCTGCATTCATATTAACATATGCGACATAATCTATAGCTCCACTAGAAACTAATGTTGTACTTGCGTTGGTTCCTGGTGCAGTAGATAACCACAACCCACTAGGATTTGATATTGTAAAAGGTACCGAAATAATGGAACTTTGATTGTTGGCAGTTATAATAAAAGATACTATCTGTCCTGTACTAGAAGTTGTTGGGCTAGAAACAGAATATGATGGTGTCAACACAGCTGCGGTTGATAATATAGATACTGTGGCAGTACTAGTATCAGAAAAATAGAAAGTCCATACAGATTTACCCACTTTTGATTGACCAGAAGAAAGAACGTATGTTGATGCACCTGTAGACAATAAAGAATTTTTAGATGATGCGCTTCCTATAGTATCACCAACATCACTAACAGCATACCAATTACCACTCTTAGGACCACCGGAAATATTAAAAGTGAATGGAGTGCTTACTGTTACGGAAGCAGGAGCTGTCACGGATGGTATTGATACCGGTATAGAGTTACCTAAAATACCAACACTATACGTTGGTATTACTGCTTGTCCTGTATTTGGCAATGATAATATAAAAGTTGGATTAACACCAACAATAGAGTTACTAGTTTTAACAATTATTGATGATGGTGTTGTTCCAGCAACAAAATTACCAGAAGTTGTGCCACCACTCATTTCACCAGAGGTTAGCCCTGTAATGTTATAATAAACCAGATTTCCTGATAAAATGCCGGTTGTCGTTAAACTAATAGTAAAGTTGTTGCCCGCTTGCACTGAATTGCTGCTTGACGATAATGCATATGTGGGAACTGTTATGTTAGATATACCAACAGAAACCGCGTTAGTTCTACCTGTTAATGTTAGTTTAAATGTCTTTGTAGAACCAATAGCAACATTAGATGTAAATGAAATTGTGTTCGCCCCTAATGAATTAGTGACAAGATTGCCAGTTAAAGAAGCACCCATAAGATCACCAGTAGTTGGACCGGTAATGGTGTATGGTATACTAGTACCTGTGGGTACATTGGTAGTTGCTAAACTAATGACGAAAGTGTTTCCTGCTAATACCGCATTTGTATTAGCGGTCAATACATATGTTGGCATTGGTGTTGGTGATTTTACCGCAGAAATAATACGAGTCTTAATCTGGTCACCGTAAGGAATACCTAATGTTAGCCACATATCTTCTGTTACTGCAATAGAAGTATTAGATGTGAATGTGATTGTGTTCGAACCTACTGAATTTGTAACAAAATTGCCAGTTAGTGGTATATTGATGTCATTATCCTGGTTCAATCCTGTAATTGTGTATGGTATAATGTTACCAGTAGGCACATTAAGTGTGGATAGTGTTATTGTTGAACTTTGGCCAGCATTTATTGTACTTGATGAAGAACTTAATGAATAGTCTATAAACCCGTGGACCTGGGTCTTTGTGGACGCTGTGCTTGTATTTCCAGCACCCCAAGTATAGTTGACATTAAGTAAATCATTTCCTCCACCAACAGAAACATAATTTGAGGGTAAAACAAATGATAATGTATTAGCACCACCACCAGCACTAATGGTAAATGATCCGGTTGTACCAGTATATGTGGTTGACCCAGTTACGTTATAATAGAAAGTTGTTTGGTATGGTATATTTACAGCGTTAAAAATTACCGATGCGGTGGTTCCAGCATAGCTAAATAACGGTGCTTGTGCATAATAATAATATTGTGAAGATGATTGTATTGCAACATTACTAAAATATTTCATTGTTCCTGTGCTTGAAGGCACATCAACTTCTAGAAGAATATATTTTTCACTTCCTGCTGTGACGGCAGTTTTACTAATTGGTATTGAAATAGTGCCTTGACTAATAGCAGAAGTTCCTGTAGTAGTTATAGTTGTATTACCCAAAGTATATCCAGTCATATCAGAATTGATAACGGATCCTGAAATATTGGCACTGTATGTTGTTCCAACTTTGGTGTTTGTTGTGGAGAATACAAAATTGATAGTGCCACCCGCAACAACCATAGAATGATCCGCAATCAAACTATAAGTTGGTGTCGGTGATGTCGATTGTATTATGGTCGCATTTGATGTTGCTGATATATCTGTGGCATAGTTATTAAGACCACTTACCTGCAGATTTGTTGTAACCCTGGTGTTTGGTTTAGTAGAAACAATAGGATTATTTAATGTTTTTATGAACCCTTCAGAAAAGAATGTTGCTTGTGCATAACTAATAGACTTAGTCCAATCGAATGAGTTATCACAGATAATAATGTTTTCGTTGCCCGAGAGAATTTTATGTGTATCAGAATTCGGCAATATGATATAACCATTAGCAGAACCTGATGAATTTGTCTTCACTCCAGGGTTTAAAATTGATGTATTTGGTGCACCAGATGGATTATATGGATATAATATATCAGACATGTGTATGTTGTTGATATACAAATACAATTTAGTATTTGCCGACATACCATCCACATAAAACTGGATAGTTTTTCCTCGAGCATATGGGATAATGTTTTTGTTCACTATGACTGTCGATGAACCAGAAACTACACCTGTTCCCGCCGAAGTTGTACTAGTGGTAGTGGACGTTGTTAATGATTGACTAGTAACAATACTGCCAGAAGTTTTGCCGACTGTTCCTGATGTTGCCTCTGTGATCTGAGTACCAGTCCACACATCTTGCCAAGCATTCCATTGTGTTTCTATACCTGCCCAGTTTGCATAATTATCATTACTACCATTTGGGTTGATGATAACATGAGGTGCTGTGCTTGTGTCAAACCAGACATCACTTTCAGGACTCAGTTTTAATGTACCAACAAAATTGACAACACCAAAAGGGTTGACGCTAATAGCCTCTGATGCTAATGGTTGATTAACAAAAACATTAGATGTATATGGCACTGTGATTAGGGTTGATAATATAGTATTATTACCCTTTGTGGTAGTACTACTAACATTATCATAAGTTAGATATACATTATCTGCAATATAGGTTGGTCGTGCTACACCGTTTGTGTAATCTACAGATGCTCTATATTCAGGGTTTAATACGTCACCGATGCCATGTCCGTTGAATGTGTCTACGATAAATCCATTTTTAAATAGTGTTGTTCCATTAGCATTAGTAACAACTTGTGAATTTGTTTGTGATTCAAGAGTGCTTAATGATGTATAGTATTCGATATTAGATACTCTATCATCTATATCGGAAATATCTTTCATTGTATATCTTTTATGGGGAACCAACTGCAAAACAACATCAGATTTAAAACTTGTGTATGGTTTATAAGATAACACAAATAACGTTATCGAATCGCTTTGTGATACTGGTGGTTTTGGGTTCAGATAAGAAGGAACCCCCGAAAGTATTTTGAATAGACCATCTCTAGTTAGAATTGCTTTATCAATTCTACCCAAATAATAAGTAACGTCTGCTGTTACGGGAACACCCGTGAAAAATACAGGCAGCTGAAAGGGTTCAAATATGAAATTAGACGTATCATTAGTTCTAATTGGTCTAAAATCCAGATAACTGTTTAGGTTATACACAACACCATAAGAAGACTTGTATGATGGTATATTTGCATAGTCTATACTATTTGTTCCTGTTGTTGGATACGAATCCGAAGATATGTGCCCAATACTACCAGCATGTGAAAAATAACTAAAGACCGGTATAATTTTTACTGTGGTTTGTGGTATAGAGTTTCTATAGATCGAACCATGATCATAATAAGAATCTGTCTGTCCGGTGTTGAACGAATAAAACGAAACTGAATTTGGTACGACCACCCAATTAGATGAGTTATTTGGTGATATAACACTGTTTGAGTGTGTTGTTATACAACTGTATGCCGAATTGCTGGTATAAACTACATCATTGGCCGTGTAGTTTGTCCCGGTAATCCACACACCAATATATGGTGATGTTGTTGGGATTTCATAAACAGCATCTAATGAATATACATCAGACTTCATTAAGTCATGGGTTTCTGTGCCGGTGATATTTAATGGGGCACCAACGAAAATTGGGATTAATGTTTTGATTCTCTTCGATGCATCTGTCTCACGTAGTGTTGCTATAATCACAACAGAAACACCATCATATGCTGTTGTGTTTATATTAATACTTACTGTTGTGCTGCCGCCTGTGATCGTAGCACCATCTAGAGGAATGAATACGCCACCAGTGGACACCATGGTATAGTTATGCAATATCTCTATACCTGAAGAACCTATAAAGGGATCTAGGCTCGATGATATAGATACTGTGTCGGAAACAAATGTTCCGGTGAATGACTTTTTATAGTAGTACCCCACATTCGATACAGATTTTGTGTAATTATATGGTGAAGGATACAACAACGGAGCTAATGATGGATATTGCAATTTTGACTGTGATCCTGTAATAGAACTACTGTCAATAATTGAAGAAAATAGCAACGATGAGTAGTTACCTGCCGAGGTTGGTATCACGAAGCTTCTAGCGGAACCAAAGGATGCAGTTGTTAATGATATACCCGCTAAACAAATACCAAATACAACACCAGTTCCAGATCCACTAATGTATTCTAAATCCAGTATAATAGCAGTACCAATTAAAGATGAACTACTTTGACTGGATGTTACATTGTGTATTTCTACCACAAATGTGTTGGTCGAACTTCCAAATGTCGGCAGAGAACCAGATATTGTATTAATATACACAACGTTGCCTGGACTGGTTGGTATAATCTGTGATAATTGGGTATCTGTGGTTTGTGCTTTATCAATAGAAATATTAGTTGGTGTGATGGTTTCGATCTCATAACCCTTCACAAAGGCCGAACCTGCAGAAATTGACAGAATTAACTTAGATGTATCTTGAACATCATCTTGTATTGTTGGTAAGAACTGTTTGACTAAGAAATCGCCATTTGTATCATATGTTCTTTTCGCCATTGTGTCCATAATGGTCGAGTAAAGTGGTGTGGTTACTTGGTTAGTTAATATACCATTAACGACAGTCGCCAAACGTATGAAACCCTGGTACGCTATTCCTGTTTCCGAATATACTTGTGTCACTAACTTAAGGTCAACTTTATATCTATCAGCACCCGGTGCCAAATAGTTACTTGCTCCGAGTGCAGGATCTAGTAGTGCAGAATTATTGAAGTATGTTTCGGTAGATTCTACGATATTAAGACCAATTACCGCCGATGGTGTTTTTGTATATTTACCAACAATAACAGTTTGCTCAGGACAGTTAACAAATATAGAATTAGTAAAAAATACACCCTGTGCAATGTGGAACAATAGAGACGTCCCAGAAGAATTTGTGGCAACGCCGTTAAAATTGTTTAAGACATTGGTGCTGGTAGCAGCGTCTATGACTGTAAATGCCGAACCATCGGTAAACGGAGATTGATTTCCTTGAACAATATTAACAAATAATGTGGGGTTATCACTTACAGTTGCTGCAGCAAATGATTTGACATAACCAATTTTTCCAGAAGATGTTTCTTTGATGTATTGGCCGACAATTTTACTAAAATCTACTGTTACAACACCAAATGTCGGAGACGCGATCAAATAGAACGAAGAATCATCTAGGTGTGATTGTCCACCAGACACTAACGAACCATCCGCAAAAATATTGGTACCAAAACTACCTATTTGGTTTTGTAGTATAGTTTGTGCCTGTGTTAGTTCTCTTGCTTGAACTGCGACACCAGGTTTGAATAATATTCTGTGGTAGTTATCGTTTGCGTTGAAATCGTCATAATATGGCGATACGTTATAATTAGTTGACATATTATTCTATTTCCTGTTAAAATTGGAGTACAAATTTAAATTGTTCAATACCATCGACACTTCTTTGTATGTGTGATCTATTCTCTATATATGCAAGATAACCAGATTGAGGCACAAATTTTGGCTGGGTAACATTCAACAAAGTTCTTACGCATGATGATGATTGCCCCGTTAATTGTTGGTTTGATGCTGGTGTTCCCGTTGTATTTATCAAGTAAACAATATTGGATATTGGGTTGAAATCCAACACTATAGCTGAGAATGATGGTGTTGTTATAGTTTCACCCATCGTAAATGCACCAGAACCAGAAGCGACAGCAATGTTGGTAGATATATGATATATGGAGTCTGTGGCAACATTAGGAATAGTAAATGATGTTGTGTCTATTGGGTTTATCAATAACCCAACCTGATTATATTTTATTCCTGTTGGTATAGTACCACCTTCACTACCATTAAATTGGGTGACATACATAACTCTGTCGCAACCCAACTCAGAAACCGGGTCAAACCCATGACCACCGATCGGAGAAGATGGTACAACCAATACAGCACCAGAGCCTGTTGTGGTTGATGTGGTCGCAGAAGCATATGTGTAATTTGTTCCTGGATTAGTAACTAATATATCAGTTATTGTTGAATTAGAGACTATGGCACTCGCAGTGGCACCCACACCATCACCAGATATAACAATTGTTATTGGTGAAGTGGATGGATTGTAACCATACCCTCCGTTGGAGACATTAATAACTTCTATATCACCACACCCAGACGATGTTTGTAATGGGTTTGGTGTGTTGTCACCAACAGGAACCGGCATCCAATTTGTATCCATGAAAATCTGTGAACTTCCTTTGTCGATAGTATATATATATTTCCACTTATATCCATCCGATGATTGGAATATGTTGTTTGTTCCCATTGATCCTGGTTGGAAAAAAGGTTCTAGTACCGAAGTATTTCCGTTGTTGTTCCATAAACATTTGAATACTTGGCCATAACTATTTCTTACATAGAAGTTATAAACATTCATTCCATTGATATCTTTAGCAAGAATGTCTATGTCATCTCTATAATAATCGTATATCACACCAGATACCCAATCGACTCTCTGTATTACAGGACTAATATTAGATGAATTGACCAACTTGGCAACAAACATATTTTTAAATACACTTTTTAGGTATTTTTGATCTTGTGTTGGTGCTGATACTATTTCTAGTCCTGTGTTTGCGTCTACTGGCCAAGGTGTAACATTACCAAGAAAGCAATAAGTAGTGGATATGTTTCTTTCTAATGCTTCTATCGAGTTTTCGAGCGTTGCTATTGGTGAAAAATATGCTTGCTCTACTTGCGCTACTTTAGCGTTATATGTTAGTATATTTTTATTTGCCATTTCTATTCCTATTGTATCCGCTTAATTCCACACTATAACTTGATCTATGGTATTACTAGTACCACCACACGACATCGTTCTGTTTACTGACATAAAAGTATTAGATATGTTTGATGTTAAATTCGAAGTTGTTGTTATAATTTTATTGATATAATCTATTGATTGTATCGTATATACATTACCAGCAACTTTTATACTATTACCAATATATATAATGTCTTGTAAATGGTTTGTGGTGTTGCTATAATTTCCATTATTAAAGGTGTCATAACTATTGGTTATTGAATTTATGTTAATGATATTGGTATTAACAATACCTGTAACATACGCAACATTTGGAAAAGTCAACCAAACATTGTCTTTTATTGTGATTGTTTGATTTTCGGTTAATAAATCTTCGATGCCGGATTCTAATGTCATATCTTCAATACCGATTTCTGTCATCAAGTCTTCTGGTTCACCTGCAGGATTAACAGAAGTTATTTCAGATTTTACTATTATGTTTTCATTTGTTGATAATTGTATAAAGTTTCCTGGTTTTAATACCAGAGACAAATCAAAAGTTAGAGATGTTGTTCCATCAAATACAATGGTATTACTACTCATGTTAACAAAATCTGCACTCATTGTCGCAGTAGAACCTAATGAATTCGTGTAATCGAAAAGAGGTTTTGCTGTGTTTGCTATTTCTTGTACAGCAAACATATTTTTGCCATTGGAAGATAGTGTACATCTTCCGATAACTTTCATTCCCGCTGGATGAATAATGTTCAATAACGTATCTCTATACTTGGCTATTTCTTTTTCTAATGTCAAGGTATATGTGAAATCATTATAATCACCACTTTGTATAACATCAAATGAACTTGGTTGTCCTGTAGAATCTAGATATCTACCATCACTAATGGTTAGTCCGTTTAAGAACTTTGCAGTTGCTTTCGCTGTGTCTCCGGGATTTCCATAATTTAATACTCCATTGGTACTTCTAGGATTAGTCGTGGTGACAATTTGCATGGATATTGTCGAGGATTTTATCAATAACGGCAAATTCATATTAGGTTGGGCATTATAGTTATACACCCGCACATTATATATTGCTGTATTTGCTGGTATGTTCTGTACCAATAACTGCACAGAATCTATTATTCCTGTATATGCTGTCTGGTATATAACATCACCCTTCTGTGGTATATTAGGCGATATCAAACCAACGACAGTGATGTCCTGTACCTGCAATGACACACTTGGTGGTGACACATAATCTTCACCGTATGTTATGGTGTTGATGGATACCACATGACCTACCTCATTAACAGTTGCGGAGAACGATTCACCCATGCCCAAAATAGAGGTTACTACCAAAGAAGCATTAGCTCCAATACTAGAAGATACTGTCAATGTAGGTAATGTTGACTGTGTATAACCCAAACCACCAAGAGGCACAGATACATCTGATCCATGAATATATGATGTTGATAGTATTGATCCGTTAGGTGAAACTGATTGTACATTGGCATATGCTTGATATCCCGTACCACCAACAATGTTTATTTTGTCATTGGCGACATAACCAGTTCCTCCGGAAATTATCTGGATAGGTGCCAGTATACCCAAATTGCTGATATCTGCATAGATAGCACTGTTTGATGTCTGATATAACGATTGTGCTATGATTGGCGGTACAGATGCTAAATTAGACCCACCATTACCAACTATTACCGAGGATATCGGATGTGTTGATAATGTGGTAAATGTGAAGGTGTTTGCTAGACTAGTGTTAGCATTAGATGTATGTCCAAAAGGATATGATACTGCGTTAATTGGTGTATTATTAAGAGTACCAATACTATCTACTGTTATCGTCACATTTGCAGCAGATGTTATACTGGGATCAAATGAACCTACTGATGCAGCTGCTCCATTGCCATTGACTATGGCTATTTGTGT
>Ga0114962_10003774_pt1 | contig 12206 bp, 13 predicted proteins | sample C_130820_MF_Meta_FD_87017 | JGI IMG/M metagenome (GOLD analysis project Ga0114962, IMG submission 87017) | Freshwater microbial communities from Lake Croche, Canada to study carbon cycling - C_130820_MF_MetaG | ecosystem: Environmental > Aquatic > Freshwater > Lake | place: Lake Croche, Canada... | reverse complement strand
TTACGACGATCAGCGTTTTCTCTTTCACTTGTTGCTCGGATCTGCCCGTCCAGCCGCACCCAGACCCAGAGCCGCTGCCAGCCCTTGCGCCAGCATTTGATATTGCGGCGGCACCATCGGGATTCCTACGGCGAACAGAATCCCAAGTCCTGCCAACGTCGATGGTTCGCCAAAACGTTTCCTGAGAAAGCCCATAATAGTCTCCTAGAAGTTTCCACCTACAGGGTTCAATACTCCAACTGGAGCATCGGTAATTATTGTAGTACCCGGCTTGATATGCCCATTTGTAAAGGGCGATTCGTTGATCGGGCCGTAGCAGGACGCAAGCTGTACGTTGTTGGTTTTCTTCGCTTGCTTGTCGCAAATGAAACTCCACATATTGCTCATGCCTTCTGTCTTGCTCAAGACAAAAGTCCGGTGAACCAACGGAGCCACGGCCCATGTGGGGGCTTGCGGGGCTTCTGTCACGGTACTGAAAAGGCTCCAGACCTTCCCGGCAGGAGCATCGCAAGAGTTCTTCATCAACGCGCCATTCGCTACGCTGCGACCCGTAAGGACAGGGCAGACCGCCATCCCCTCTGCAAACTCCTTGCCCTTGACCATGATCTTCTTGCCGGTGGGCGTAGAGCCAGACGCAGCACACAGAGCGTATTCGCCGTTGCAGATCATCAGTTCTGTAGCAAACACGTTGGCTGGCAGCAGCAAGAGGAGAAGCAGCTTTTTCATGGTTAGACCTTTAGGACAAGATGAATGAGCAAAGCAATGATGAAACCCGCAACGGTAAAGCCGATATGCTCAATGCGTTTCAACCGGGCGTTGATGGTGTCATACCGCAGTTCGCATACCGCCTCATGCGAGGTCAAGCGAACGTCGAGTTCGTTGACGGTAGCCATCATTCTTCTTTGACTACGGGTTTTGTCAGTTCTTCAATCCTACGCCCAGCCGCAGCCAGCAGCGCACGGAGATGCACGACCTCATTCAATGCTGCGTCCCGCTGCATCTGTACGGCTTGCACAATGTCCTGCGGCTCAGTCTTCAGTTCTTCGCTCACGGTGTGTCCTTATGGGTGGGAGGATTTGTAGGATTGGAATTCGGCTTGCAGGGCAGCTAGACGGGCTTCGTGGTCTTGCCAGCCAGCAATTAACAAAGCCTCTTGTGCCCCGATTGCCATTTGCTGATAGACGGGTAAGCCCTCATCATCGACTGCGTCTTTCTCGCCCGTAACTGCCCACGGGGTGACGGCTTGAACCTCATGCGCCACCATCAGAGGTATCCGGTGTTCAGACCCTTTGAACTGACCGTCAAGCACAGTCAGAGCGGAAAGCATTTCCCGCGCAGTCGTAAACGACCCAAACAGGTCTTTGACGCGATAGTCGGACGTTGTGTTGTAAACGACTGCCGACGTTGTGGATACTTGTCTTATGGAGCCAATGGCTGTTCCATTGGCAAGACGCATTACTGTGTAGTAATGATCTGCTTCGTTTCCAACGATATTGTACAAATCAAGATTTGCCGTTCCCCCCGTAGCTACTGGCGTTAGAATCAGACTCCCCGCGTTATTAAGCGTCATCACATTGCTTGTTACTGCTGTATTACCAGCCGTACCAGAGGGCGCGGTGTACCAATCAAATCGTCCTGCTGATGCTATACACATCGCTGCAAGATCAGTACCAACGTATCTATACGCCCCGGCCCCGTAGTAGAGGTTTGACATAAAATAATTGTTGGGTGCTGAAGTGCCAAAATTGGCCGTGGATTGTATTGCAGAGAAACTGCCGCCAGACCACGCGCTCGGAGTTACCCCGACTCCGAGCAAACCTGATGTGACGGTTACGGCACCTGACGACCTGACAAAATTCATTGCAGTACCAAGAAATGAACCGTTATCAGCGTACCTGTAAAGAGTAAGGTCACCACCAGCATTGGAACCACTTTCAGTCCCCGCTTTTTCAAATATCCAACGATCTACGCCAGCAGTCCTGAATCCAAAATCAGCAACTGTTGCGTTGAGAAACCCCGAACCGTTTGAAGTAAACCCCGTTAACGTGCTGGTGCCCGTCACGCCGAGGGTGCCGGGTATGGTTACTGCGCCTGTGCTTGCCGCAATCGACAACGGTGCGGTAGCTGCGGTTACATCGCGTAGCCTAAGAGCGCCACCTGACACTACGTCAAAAACCCATTCCTGCGCTGTCGCGTCAGTCTTTTTAAGAGAGAGCGCCGCATTGGGGCCAGCTACTATTTGTGCAAGGGCTGAGTATCCGCTGCCGTTAGAGGCCGCGCCGCCAATACCGACGATTCCCGTCAGCGTACTTGCCCCCGTCACGCCGAGGGTGCCGGGTATGGTTACTCCGGTTGATGTGAATGTTGCTGATAGCGTGTTACCGCCAGCAGCTATCTTTAAAGAGTTTTCCGAACGAACAATGAAGTCAGAGTTAGCAGCGCCACTCAGGAGGCCACTGCCGTTGCCGATGTATCCTGCCAGCGTTGATGTGTTGTAGTAATACTCTTGATAAGAAGTGGTGGCGTCCGTTCCTTTCCATTGTGCCTGCGGAACGGCTGCGGTTACGGCAAGTTTCCCACTCGCATTGATCGCCGCCATCGTGCTGGTGCCGGTCACGCCGAGGGTGCCGGTTACGGATGCCCCCGCAGAAGTCCACGTTACAATCGGGTTATTGTTTTCCGTTAAGTATCCCGAGCTACCCGATGGCTGATTTAGTAGAGTGTGCCCAGAATACTGTTGCAGGTAGCTTGTAGACCCGGAATAAACGGTTGCGTTTGAAGTGACCGCGATGTTCCCGGCTACGTCGAGGGTGCCGCCCACGCTGAGTGCTTCGGCTATGTAAGCCGAGCCGTTTGCATAAACAGAAACTTCTTTCAGGCTGACGTTATCTATGCTGCCGACAAATGCCCCGGCGCTAAATCCTAGGTTGCTCCACGCAGCGCCCGTAACTAACGCTGTGTACGTTCCCGCTGCCGCGACCGTTGGCCCAAATCCGCCTCTTGCGTTCTCCCACGGCTGTATTGTCCCGCTTGTGTATGAGGTGACGGTGTACGTTAGCGCATAGACTTTTGCTGCGTTGCCTGTGTTGGATTGGTAGATAAACGAAGACGCTGTTGCCGCCGTTGCTACGCCAGCCCCGATTGACCAGTTTGCCCCTAATACCCAGTTCGCGGATGAGGAAAATCCGCCGTTGTTGATTGAGTCTGCGCCGGATGTAAACTGGGACGTAACTGCGGTGAGTTGTCCACTCGCATTGATCGCCGCCATCGTGCTGGTGCCGGATGCGGAAAAAGTGCCGGTTACAGAGAGGCCGGTAGAGGCAAGGCGCATCTGTACCGCAGCGCCGTTGTTCGCGCTAAACGCAATCCCGCTCGGGCCGCGTATTGATAAATCGTATGCAGACGATCCGGTAATTATTACCCCGCCCACGGAACTTTCTATTCCCGCTAATACCGCCCCGCCTGTGTTTGCAATTTGAATATATTGCGCTTGAGTAGTCGCGCCCGTCCTTGACAACCAAGGGTTGCCACCGCCGTCAAATGAACTGGTAAAAGCCCCACTCGCATTGATCGTCGCCATCGTAGCGGTGCCGGATGCGCTGATCGTCGTGAACGCGCCAGTATTAGCCGTTGTTGCCCCAACCGTTCCGTTGATGTTGATGCTGGCCGTGCCGGTCAAGTTGGTGACGATTCCGGATGCAGGTGTGCCTAGAACGGGGGCAACAAGCGTCAACGCTGTACCGTTGGTTGTGGCTCCAGTAATGCCCGCCAATACCCCCGCATTGTTGTATTGAACCTGCGTGGTAGACCCTCCCGCTGGCCCAGCAGTTGCCCCAGCCAACAAGGTCACAACGCCCGAACTGTTCTTGTAATACAGTTTCCCGTCGTTTGTATTTAGCGCCAACTCGCCAGCGACAAGGTTCCCCGCAACAGGAACGGCAGCGCCAGTGGCTGAGAAGTACAGAGAAATAGGCGTAAATCCACTGGCGGCCATATTAGGCTCCTTGCTTGAGTTGTTTGCGCTTGGCCCAGCTAGCTGCCACAGCCAATGAAAGTTTTGCTCTTGTTTCTAATTTGACAGGAGGCATTTTTTTCCTAAGTGTGCTTTTGATAATTTTAATTTTGATTTGTCGGTATGTTTGTGACCAACGCGACCAATTAACGCATTTGAAATCTTTTTTCGAGTTTCAATGGATCTTTCCTTGCCCTGCCACGGCCCAGAGCAACCATTCTTAGTCTTTGAAATTTTCTTCTTTGTTTCTTCGCTATGAACTTTACCAAAGAAGTGATTCTTTTCACCAAGATGGGCATCATGCATTTTTTGTCTGGTTGCTTCTGAATGTTTAACGCCGCGCTTTAAATTTCCGTTGCGTTTTTTTTGTTTGTCAGATTGCTTGTACCCAAAGACTCCATCCCCGCCCATAGTCAAGTTGTACCCTGACGGCACAATGGTGTTGTGCTGAATAATCAATTGCTTTTCAAGTTCTTTAAGGCTGTCAACATCGGCAATTGCGGATGCTAAAACCGTAATTTCAAAGGACTCTTCCCCATACTTCTGAATTGCTTTTGCCAAAAGCTTGCCACAGCTATTTTTAGAAAAACGATGCTCATACCAACGACGATTAACAGATCGTGTTGTTATCCCAATGTAACCCTTGCCATTGGACTTATTTTGAATCAAATATGCTTCCATCAAAAAGTTCCGCCTGATATTCCTGACCAAACAGGCGCAGATGCACCTGCTGAAGTTAATACCTGCCCAGCAGTTCCTGCCGCAGTGAACGCAAAGGCCGTTCCAGTTCCATACGCGGATCCGCCAGCGGTGGCAGTGGCCGTGCTGTTCGTCCCGCCGTTTGCAATTGGCAGAACACCCGTAACCCCGGTGGTTAGAGGCAGACCAGTTGCGTTGGTTAGAAGGCCAGCAGAGGGCGTACCAATATTCGGCGTGGTCAGCGTAGGGCTGGCCTGCATGACGAACGTAGAACCCGTACCTGTCTGGGCGGCTACAGAGGTCGCGTTGCCGACTGATGTGATTGGGCCAGTCAGGTTTGCGTTTGTCGTGACGTTTCCAGCGGTAAGTCCTGCCGCTGTTCCTGTCAAGTTCGTAGCGACACCACTTGACGGCGTGCCAAGAGCGCCACCGTTGACTACAAACGCTCCTGCGGTTCCGGTATTAACTCCAAGCGCGGTAACTACGCCAGTTCCTGTGGTCGTGGTGCTTGGCGCGACGCCAGCGCCGCCGCCGATCATCAAAGCGTTCGCCGCCAGCAATGCAGATGAGGCCAGCGTGCCTGTGGCGGTGTAAGCCAGAATACCGCCAGAGGTTCCTGCGGTAAGCCCTGTCCCGCCATTAGCCACAGCCAAGGTTCCCGCAACAGTCACCGCGCCCGTAGTCGCCGTTGCTGGAGTCAGCCCCGTTGTGCCAAAGTTGATCGAACTCACCCCAGAGCCTGCACCAGAGAACTGCGCCCAAGTGATTGCTGTGGTGCCTAAAGTCCCTCCTGCGTTACTTGTGCACACCCAACCCGTATCGGCTAACGTGGTTCCGGTCTCAACGAAGACGTAGGCTCCCGGAACCTGCGCCCAAGTGTTCATGTCCGTGGTTCTTGTCCACGCACCAGAAGCACAAAGGTAGATGCCATTGTTTTGGGACAGCGTTTGGTTCTTGACCAGCACGCGGTCAGCCGCAACGATTGATATGCCGTCAATCGTCTGCGCTCCAGACAATGTGATATTCACAGTCGTAGCCGCTACAACAGAGGCTTTGGTGTCCAACCCCTGCGCTATGGTGTCAACATAGCTCTTGTTGGCGATGTCGGTGGAACCAGAAGGCGTGGTGGAAATAGTCCCGGCGGTGACTGACAGGCTGGCAATCGTGCCAAGGCTGGTCAGCGAGGAAGCCGTAACCCCAGACGCCAAGGTCGCCCCCGAAAGTGTTCCCGCTGGGGCAACGACTACCGCCGTGGTGATACTGGTTGTCAAGCCTTTGGCATTGATGGTGATGACAGGAATCGCTGTGCTAGACCCTGTAGAACCTGCCGAAGCAACTGTGGCCAGCGTAGTTGCGTTCCCTACTGATGTCACATCACCAGTTAGGTTGGCGTTTGTCGTGACCGTCCCAGCCGTCAGCCCTGCCGCAGTTCCCGTGATATTCGTTCCCACTAAAGCACTTGGGGTGCCTAGGGCGGGGGTTACTAAAACAGGGGAGTTTGAAAGCACTACATTTGTTGTGCCAGTGCTTGTTGTAACCCCAGTGCCTCCGTTGGCCACCGCCAATGTTCCCGCAACGGTGACAGCCCCAGTGGTCGATGTGGCGGGGGTCAGGCCAGTTGAACCAAAAGAAATTGAACTTACACCCGCGCCGCTGACAATTGAACCCCATGAGCCGTTAGCGTAGCCCTCAAATGTCGATGTGGTGGTGTTGTAGCGCAGCGTGCCGTTAGTGCTGGATCCCCGTTGCCCAGTAGTTCCTGCGGGAATAACTATCCCACCGGCTCCGGGTACAGTCGGGTCGCTGGAAATCGCGATGACGGGCGAATTGACAAAGTTTCCGTCCGTAACGTCAATCTGGCTCGTTGTCCCAAGTATTATTCTTGTCGCGATAGTCGAGGAACTGTTAAGCGCCAGCACCCCGGTTCCAGTCGCCCCGGCAACCGCCAAAGCAACGCCAGTCAACGCAAAAGCAGGCGCACCCGCAACCCCATCCCCGTTGGTGACAGACAATCCAGCGGTAGACGAAGTCATCGTCCTTGCCGCGACTGTGTTGCTGGAGGTCTTGGCAATAATGCCATTACCAGCCGTTTCTAGGCTCCCAGAGGCCGCGTTGAGGGTTACCTGCAGGTATGACTGCGCCCCGCCATCCGTAAGCCCTACGCCCGTCCCTCCGGACAGCCTGCGGCTGTTTGCCAGCGTAGGCTCTTGGTTCAGCGTCAGGAAGGTCTGCGTCTGTATCGGCGACCCAGCAAGCGCCGCTGTGGTCGTCCGAACCGTGATGCCATTCTGCACCACGGGAACCAATTCTGTGCCCGTAATGGCCCCGGCAGAGGGGAGGTCGTTGATCGTTACGTTAGCCATTACGTCGAAGAGGGCGTGACAAGCACCCCTTCCAAGTTGCCATTATTCTGAACAATCCCACCACTCGTGTCGGTCGAGATAATTGCACCTCCGTAACCTCCGGTTATCAGGTTATTCGGATTCGTCGCAACGCTTACGTCAGGACGAGGGAACCGAATCGTAATCCTTTCGGTCGGCCTCGCCGGGAGCCTGTACGGATCCTTTTCGTCAGCGCACCCCTGACCACAAACTCTCAATCCGGGAAAGTTTGGGTCGTTTCTCGCTTCGGCGTGCGGACGTTTCATTTTGCATCGGTCGCAAATAAATATTGCAATGTCCGAAAATCCAAGCGTGTCAAGAAATCTTGGCATTATCTTGTGTAAACTGAAATATTCGGAGCGTAGTAGATCGGACTTTTGTCTCTTTCTTCCTGCTCTGCGTCGTACAGATACTTTGTTGCTTGGCCTTCCAGATAAGTGATCCTATCTGTCGCAACTCCCGGCATTTCCATGCTCATCTGGTGAGCCAACATCGATTGAATTGCCAGAAACCAACGTTGTGGTATCTCCAAAGAGTCCTGCAAAGCACCAACGTCTTGAATCTGCCTTGAATACCACACCGTCATCTGAACAAAAGGGTCAGAAGGCACAGGCCACAGATACATGGTCGGCTGAGGAATTGTCCGATCAAACCAGAACTGGAAAGGCTGGTTTGCCGTGAAGTTCTTGTTTGGCAAGTTGGTGTAGTCGTCCCTGTTTAGCCGAGACATGGTTATTTCTGTACTGTTGTTGCCAACGTAAAACTCACGCAACGCCAAAGTCGTTCCGCCAGAAGCCTGAATGCGGTAATACTGAACGTTTTGACCGGGGTCAATGTCATACCACAGCCACTGATTATCAGTAACGGTAACGGTTCCGACATTGTTAAGGGTCAGCCAAGTCGCCCCATCAGTGGAGTATTGAAGCGAGAAAGTCCAAGACGCGGATCCTTGACTTGCAACGTAAGGCAGAACGCCAATCGATCCGGCATAGACCGGATTGTTGGAGCCGTAATTGACCGAGATAGAACCGTTTGCGGACGTCTGCTGGCAAACAGTGTCCGTATCACTGTCAAACGCATTGGCAATTACACCGCCAGCAGAGGTCGAGTAACTTCCAGTGGAACTAACAGAAGGACGACTCAGTTTCCTGTACAGTGCATTCAGAACATCAATAGAGCCTACTGGAAGGCTGTAGATGTACTTATTAGCCGTCATGCCTATGACAGCCTTGCTGATCGCCCAATACTGAATGCCACGGTTGGCAAGATTCGACAGCAGATAGAACAAACTCTCTCTTGCAGAGAGTTGCTGCTCCGAGGTTAGTTCTTCAGCCAGCTTGCCGCAACGCCTCGCACCATGATCAATCAGTGTTTGAACATTGATTACGGTCTGGCCGACAGTGCCTGATGTAGACATTTATTGACTCCCTTTACCAACCCGGACAATCCCAACGTCGGAGAGAGGCTTTTGCCCTCGGGGCGTCGCCTGAAGCGTGCTTCACGACACCTGACATCCGGGCGCAAAATGAATCTTTTCTGGGGCCACCCTGCGGCTGCGGAGCCTTGAGGTTGCTTCCAGTTTCACGATTATACTTCTCTCTGCCCTTGGCAGTCAGCCCAGCGCCGCGCTCTACAGAGAGCTTTTCACCACGACCAACAGAAAGAGAAACACCACCCTCTTTCTTTGTTTCGGTCTTTGCAGAGTCTAAAAATGCTTGCGAGGTAGGTGCACCTTTGCTTCCAACTTTCCGCATTTTTTCCCCAGAGCCATCGGAGATTCTTTCGCGTTTTGCATTAATGTTGTAATACAATCCACCCCCCTTGAATTTCCTTCCCTCATCAGCCTTGGCAAACTCTTTGCCAACTTTTTGAGAGATGCCAACTTTCTTAGCGAATGCAGGGCTATGTGCGACCGCCTCCATCAAACGATGCTGGGAAGGGGATTTGCTTGGCATGATTAGGATGTTGGGTTGACGTAGTGCTTCTGCATCTCAAGAATAACCGTGTAAGCATCCCCAGCAGAACCATCCAACGTGGTGAAAGAAATTACCCCAGTCTTTCCTGTGCCTGAATTGTTCGTCAAACCGCCAATTGCAGCAAAATCTTGCGTGTAAGCGCTATTCTGCGGAATTGTCTCAATGACAACCGGCGTAGATGCAACCCAGTTCATTTGAACTTCAAGACCGTGCGTCAATGCGGTGCATTTCAGAATACTTACCCCGTCGCAAGCACCGCCCGCGTTTGACGCCAACAGCGCGGAGGGAGTCACTTTGGCGACAGCAGACTCATTTTCAGTCGTGCTCATCGAAGCATTAAACTTCATGATGGCAATCCGTTCACCATCAAACAGCGTTTGTGATGTGGCTGTGATAGTCATAAATCTCTCCTAAAAAGACAGGGGCCGAAGCCCCCGTTTTATTTCAGCAATTAGCCATTCCGCCGCTGCGCCGCTTTGGAACGATGGTCGTAGACTCCTTAGTCTTCGTCACCGCACCGGGTGCATCAGAAGAACCAAACATCCCCTTCACCTTATCCACAAGAGGACGGATGTAGTTCATGGGATTCATGGCTTCACGATCAGCTAAATTTTCAGCCTTCTGGGTGGCGTAGGTGCCCTTATAGCCTTTTGTCTCTTTATCAGACTGAGCATCACCACCATCATTGAGCTTTTTTACACTGCCACCTTTCTTGAACGTGCCAGAAAGTTGGTTGATGCTCACAGGAGCCGAAGGCTTTTTACGTCCTTCAGGCATCGCCACGGGACGACCTGAATTAACACTTCCCCCCGTGGCGTAGGCTTTTTTTGCGGAACCACCTTTTTTCATCGGGCCGCCGGGAACATTAGGTGGGGGACTCAAATTTGCACCACCACCACCACCGCCGCCGATTGCCTGAGCCGCCGTACTCAAAGCCTTGCCAATCGTTCCCGCGCCTAGATTGACCTGTCCAAGTCCAGCCCCCGCATCACCTCCGCCTCCAAAATCTCCGCTAAAACCGGACGTTTTTGACGGGGCACCTAATACGCCCATCAACCCGCCACCATCAGCAAACTTTTTTGCGGAGCCACCTTTCTTGTATCCGCCAGCGTTGCCTTTCTTAACTCCGCCAGTGGTGGTGTTGGTCTTGCCCGGAGGCGTGCCAGCCACATTCCCGTCAACGTAGCTCATCGCCCCGCCATTGGCTTTGCGATTGACTTTGCCGCCTTTTTTGAATCCACCGCCGTTGCCCATCTTCACGCCGCCACCTGAAGCATACCCGGCAGCGCCCATCGCAACGCCACCCGTCTTCAGCGCCAGCTTGGTGCCTTTGCCGCCTTTATGCTCTTGCGTGTCGTGTTGCTTGAAGGCTTTTTTGAGCATCGCTTTGTCTTGCGACTCGTCCATCTTGCCACCCTCAGCCTTGCCACCCTTTTTCATCACCGGAGCGGGCATGGCTTGAGCAGCTTGGCGTTGCTTCATCATCTGCGCCATCATCATCGCCTTCCGACGATCATTCATCGACGGACGCCCCGGAGCAGCTACAGGCGCGTTAAGCGCAGGACGGCCAACCAGAGCCGGTGTCCCCGCCAATGCCGCCATCGCTCCGCCGTCCATCTTCTTCGTCGGCTTGTGACCTTCTTCGCCTTTAGACTTCATGGCAACGTGACCACCTTTCGCGAGTTTCAGAATAACTGAAGGCTCTGTGGTCTCCATCTTTACCATTGGTTTGAATTGACCCATTTCGCTCTCCTTAAGCTTGTGTGACGCCAAGAGCGCCAAGACGGGTTGCATTCGGCCCAACAGCCAACGCCGGGAGGGAGATATTCATAACCAGCCGCTTTTGACCGTCGGTTGCACTGGACGGCACATATGTCCCGCGCACGTCGCCAGTGGTCGTCGTTGCCGGGTTGGTCGTAACAGCCACCGCCAAAGTGCCAGCGTCCTCAGCCAACGTGTTGTCCCATCCTGCTCTCGTAACATATCCACGATCTATCAAGCGAACCGGAAGGCCAATGAGGTCGGTCGTTCCAACCGCTACTGTGACCACAGCACTGCCAGAAATCGTGATCCCACTGATCTGGAAGAACGCTTTCTTGCCGTTCACAGTGGTCGAAGCAACAGCGCCAGTCGCAATCACTTCGCTCATGGCCTGACCGTAGTAGTCGTAGCCAGAGATGGTGACGTTCCGGGTGGTCGGCGAACCTGCACCCGTAGTCGTCGCAACAGCACGAGCGCAGTCCAACTGAACAACCGTAGTTCCATCAGCACGCACCACAGAGCGCGTTCCAGCACCGGCGGTCAGAGTGACTGCGGAGGTGTAGACGCTTGCCGTAGCGATGTTGGTGGTGGACTTTACTTCCGGGATCACATCGAACACATAAACACGACCCAACGGGCCAATGCCAACGTCCATGTTCGACGGATCAGAGATCGCCGCATTGCCAGACGCGTACATAGTGGTGCTGGACGCGGTGGACGAGGCGCTCACGGTGTAAGTGCCGGTTGTTCCAGCGCCAGTTCCAAAAGCCGTGATGTAGCTCCCAACGGTAACGCTGGAGCCGGTGATGAATTGACCAACGTACAGAGGGTCTCCGCTCAACATCGCGGTGACCGTCAAAGTGGTGGTGGCGATGGAGCCGGTGAACGTGGCGTTTACCGGATTGTTGCCCACACCCATGTAAGTTTGCGCTGGGCCTAGGTACAGGTCATCTGAAAATTGAGGCATTTCGTCTTCTCCTTGAAAAGCTTGACGAATACATTAAAAAGGGTGGGGCTGGTTGTGTGGTAACGGGCTTATCGTTCCTGTCCACACTCCAGATGCTGCCGGATTACCAGCCCCGATTTATTGCTTAGACCCCCGGAGTGCCGTACATGGCACGCGGGTCGGTGAAGCCAACTTGGTAACGCTCCGTAGCCTTGTAGCGCATGGAGTCCGTCTCAAAGTCGCCTTCCATCGTCTTCTCCAGCGCACGCCGCATCAGAAGTTTCATCCCTTCTGGCGCGTCGGTCTGAACCCACCAAGCTGTCGGCGAGGTCAGGCGCGAAAGCACTGCAGCGCCTTCATCAAGCAGACCAATCGACTTGATCGGGTTGACGTCGTTGTTGGTGGTGCCCGTGCGCAACACACTCTTCAGC
>Ga0114962_10003773_pt1 | contig 12207 bp, 22 predicted proteins | sample C_130820_MF_Meta_FD_87017 | JGI IMG/M metagenome (GOLD analysis project Ga0114962, IMG submission 87017) | Freshwater microbial communities from Lake Croche, Canada to study carbon cycling - C_130820_MF_MetaG | ecosystem: Environmental > Aquatic > Freshwater > Lake | place: Lake Croche, Canada... | reverse complement strand
GGTTCTTTAACTTGTCCATAAAAATAAGAACCTTACAACGATAAGCTCCTTTATAGTCTGTATATGAAGATGTTTCTGGTTTAGAACCTGAAAATACTTGTGTCAATACATATACATATTTACAAGTTATCTCTAAACTATTTTCTTCTGTTATAACTAATTCAGGATTAAATACTTCTTTCTGATATTGATTAAACATTTGTTCATATTCAGGTGGTGTATCGACAACTCCAACCGTTTGACAAGGATACGTTGATAACGCCTGATGTAAAACATCATATTGTTTTGTCCATTTCATTAAATTGGCGTTAAGACGATTAAAGTCATTATAAACAACCGTTTTAAGATTTGGAAATTTACTCAAATCCATATTAAAAAATACCCAAAACATACCACTAAAACCTTCTACGTATGTTTCGATATCCGTAGGTATATGTGGAACAATCCATTTACCAATACGTGCTTTACCTCCTATGTAACTAATCATTAATCATTTGTTTATATCAAAAAATATAACCAAAATATTTGATAAAAAGAAATTAATAGTATATATTTTATTATGGCTTGTAGTACATGTAAGAAAAAAAATTTAAGAGATGAGGTTATAAAAACGACTGAGTTTGTATCAACCGGCATAGTTATTTTCACTATTATTTGGTTTTTATTAGGTGGATATGGTTTATATACCCTTATAACTAAATTATTATGAAAAAAGGAAAATACTTTATAGTTCTTTTTTGTAATAAAAAAAGAATAAAGGTTTTATACCGTTGTATGAAAAGAACTACCGTATATGAATATTGGAGAGAATTTAAGACTCAACGAGTACCTCCATTTTTAAAACAACAGGGTAGTAAAAGAAAACAAGAATTAGTTTATGAAATTGCTTTAATATTTCCAAATAACCGTTGGGCAACCGCAACATACGTCAAAGATAGTTTAGGAAGAAATACAAAAGCTAAGATTGAGGATGATAAGTTTCGTATTAAAGAAATTTTACCATATTGGCAAGAGGAATTAATATACGATTTCCAAACAAAGAAAAGAATTAGATATCATGAGATGGTAGATAAAATTACACCGATTACAGAAATTACTCAAATATTCACATTAAATAAAAATTTATTTGTTCAAATTGAGGATGATGTTAAAATGTATGGTAATAAAAACCTTAATGATGTAGATAGATTGTTTGAAATACTAAAAGAAGACCTCCTTAAAAAGAAAAAGACAAACTTTATGTTTGTCAAAGACATTACTACCTATCAAAGAAAACAATTATATAATTTGTTAGAGTCTAAAGGATTTAATAGACGTGAGTTGTTTAGACATTACTCATATTAAATATGATATCTACCTCACCTATTTTAATTGTAAACGTTTCATTTGGTTTTTCAATTAACCTTCCGTATTTTTTTTGAATGGTGTTAAATGAATTTAAAAATTCTTCCTCTTTTAAATTAAGGATTATCGTTTTTGATTCAATATTTGTATTTAACTTTTCTAATAAGTCACTTACGATTGCTAATTGATTTAATAACTCACCTTTTTTTTCCATAACCTAATATCTTTAATAATTTATCTACTATAGATACTTTCTTTTTTGGTTTAAACAACTCGTCCTTATTGATTTTTTTTACTTCTTCAATCATCCTCAGTTTCTGTATCTCCACTTCCTTCTGGTCCTTCTTCATCTCCTTGTCCAACCAATTCAATCCCTGTTGTAATTTCTTGTCCATAATTCTCAGTTAGATTTATTTCTTTTAATCTGTCTAATGACTCAGTTTTGAATAATTCTTGTAATTCTTTTACTTTTTTATGAAATAACTTTTGTTTTTCTTCTTCTTCTTTATTAAATTTAAATATCTCATCTGCACATGCAAAAACAACATCATAACCTTCTTGTGTTGCTTGTGATATAAATGAGATTAAATTAAATTTATCATTTTTATCTTGTACTTTAAGGGTTATAGTTCGATATGGTTTTGCGATATCTTCATATTTCCAATTCAATGGAACCCTAATATCTAAACTAACGTTATTCTGTACTTCTCTTAAAGAATGAAAATGAGGTCTTAATGATTTTATTGATTCAAACACGATGTTAAATTAAAATGTAAGTTATTATATATGACAATGCAACATAATGAAAGTATTGTTCATACTTTGATAATGAAATTGGTTCAGCGTTATCTTGAGTAATTCTAATTACCAACTCCACCATAAATCTTAAGATATATATTATACTTAAGACAAAGAAAAAAAGTTTAACTTGTAACATTTACATCGTGTTTTTTCATTTCATCAAGAATCTCTTTTCTGTAGATTCCAATTAATTGTTTTATTTCTTGGGCATATTTTCTTGCTCTAATTGAAGCACTTCTATTGCCTTTTAAATAAACTTTTTCCGTGTCAACTTTCATATTCATGAAAAGTTCGTCTATTTTTTTTAAGGTTTCCATAATTTTATTACGATTTTAATAGTAATATACGGAAAAAATTTTACTTTTTCAAGTTTTGTTCTAACAATTTGTATAATTCCGTCAACATATCCAGTTCAGATCTGGTTTTCTTATGAACAAAGTCAAAAAGAATATAAAAGTATTCTGGTATTCTTATTATAGTTTCAATATTTTTGGGGTAATAAAAAGCTTCTAAATAGAAATTCCATAGATATTCATACGCATTACCTCTATCTTTAAAAAATATCTTTTCTTTATTAAAACTGTCTATGGTTTTATCCCAACACCAAGTAAAGTGTTTCATTTGGTCGTCGGTTGTTTTAACCGCATCGGGACCTAAATAGGTTTCATCGATTAAATTATATAGTGAGATTAAAAAATCGTAAAATAATTCAGTCTTTTCTCTACTGATATTATATGCTCGATACCAAACGTCAATTTGTTGTTTGTAATTTTCGGATGAAACGAACTCTAAATAACTTTCTTTATTTTCCATAATACAATTATAAAACAAATATAAAGATTAATGAAAAGAAAAAGAATATATTATTGAGTTTTTTGGTTGTAATTAAACATTTTTCTCATCTTTTCAACTTCTTCGTTGATAGATTTAGATTTAACCGGTACGGCTTGTTTGTTATATAACTCTCTACTATCCTTATCCTTTTGTCTATCTTTAACTTGCTTTTGAATTCCTTTAGCGGTCTCAGGTGTTGGGATACTATTACCTTCTTTATCTTTAGAATCTTCTCCTTTATCTGCCCCGTTACTTGGTTTAATTTTAGCTGGTATAGTTGTTGGTGCGTTACCCATTGTAGTGTCACCTTCAATAGCCATTTTTAATCTTTTCTTAAATTTCTCGTCTGGTTCAATATCGTAATCTAAATTTTCTAAACCGGCAAAGTTTTTCTTAATTTCATCTTCTTGTGCTGATGTATTTTTTCTTGCAACTTTTTCACCTTTACCAATTGCCTTTGGAAATTCAGGATTATCATTACCATCAAATTTTAATATTCCCGCAATTTTCTTTTCAACCGCAGCTAAATTAGCTTTATTTTCTTTACCACTTTCAAAATGTGCTTTCTTAGCTGCATCTAAACCTGGTACAGACTCACTAACCATTTTAGCTATCATTTTTGTTAATTCACTTTCAGTTAAACGTAATGTTTTCTTTTTAGATTCATACATCATCGTACCACATTCATTACACATTCCCTCTTCATTCATCATTCCACCACATTCATTACACATTTGTTTGTTTTCTGTCATATCCTCCTCTTCCATATATCCACCACCACACTCACATATTTCTTTACCACATTTTTCACATACTTTATCTTCCGCAACATAACTATGTTTTCTTTTACCCCTTAACATATTTTCAAACACATCTTTATCTTCTTCCATATAACTACCACCACACTCATCACACTCTTCTTCATCCACATCATATTTTTTACCGTCAACCTCAAATTCTTTTTCACCTTTTAATTTAGCAGCAGCTAATGCCCCACTAAAAGCATTTCCTTCCATTGGTTGTTTTTCTGTATTTTCCATATTGTCTGTTTCTTCTAATTGGTCATTCATCTCATCAAGTTTATCCATCATATCATTATGATTTTCATAAACTCCTTTTTCGATGATTAGTTCACCATCTTTATGTTTATCTTTATAATCAGGTAAAGCATCGTTTGCTTCTTCTTCAGATTCAAAAGTTGCTAAAGGAATACCCTCACATTTAATGTGATAAACCTCTTTTTTACCTTCAGACTCTTCCATGATTGTCTTTCTAACCTCGTCTAAGACGATGTTTTCAACGATTTGTTTTAATTCACTTACTTTCATATCTATATAAATATATCTTTAATCTCATTTAATACGATTTTTTCCACCTCTTGGTGTGGTATTCCGTATTTTTTAGAGATTTCATTTATTACTTTTTGTAGTTCTTTGTCTTCATGAACAAATTCAATTGCTCCTGTATTACCTTGATTACAATATGGAAACTTTTTACATTTCTCTTTAACCTTAACAAAAACACTATCGGGACCTCCCCATTTAGGGAAATTCTTGTCCTTCACCGCTCTACCTTTGTAGATGCTATCAGGTCCATCAATTTTCAATGGGTCTCTACGACCACCAGAGGTTGATTTACCGAACGCAGGGACATCAAATTCTCCCGTTGATATTATACCTTCTTCAGATAATTCTTCCTTTGGTTCAAAATTAGGTATTTTAGATATTGTTCTTTTAATTACATTGGAATCTCCTTTCATTAATGGTCCACTAAATGAACCTGAAGAGTCTGCACCTGTTTCTTTTACTTCTTTCTTCTTTTTTGTCATATCCACAACCCACACTTTTGGATTTATACCTTTACCGATTAAACCAGCAAGTCTTGTATTACCACCTAAAAGATCGTAATCTGTATCACTGAATTTAACCACTATTGGTATTTCTACTTTACCCTTCTTAAAATCTTTTTCAAATCTTTTTTTCTTCTCGTTATCTAAAGTATCAAAATCTAAATCAACATTAGTTAATACGTTTTTAATACTATTGTAATTACTAATTTCAAAATCTTTAGAAGCTATTTCAACCCATTTGTCTTCTCCCATCTTCTCGAATTCACGATAACGAAGGGCTTCGGGCCACTCATGTTTAAAATTTGGTTTTAGATACTCCATTATTTAACCGATTTTAAAGAACTTTCCCAGAATGATTTTCTCTGCCATAGAGTCTTGAATAATTCAACCACTACTTTGGTCGCTAAATCAACTATTTTATCATCTATCTTTTTTGTACCTAACTCGTCTTGAATCATCTTCACAACAATCTTATGGGCTTGTGTTGTGTCCATAAAATCTTTAATTTCTTTTCTTGTGATATTTTCAATTTCTTTCTTATCTTGATCTGTTAGTGCCATTTATTAGTTAGTTTTTCTCTCTTGTATTAATGGATTCATTGCCGTTTCAAATGTTTCTTGAAACTTAGCTAATTTTTCCAATTCGTTAGCAATTTCTTGTTCTAATTTTAACATATCAGCATTGATGTAAGCTCCAGCGTCTTTACCTGCAATAAAAACAAAACTAATGTCTTGGTCTGTCAATGTACCATCCAATCTAACTTGGTCAGGTGTCATTGTAATACCGGGATTAAAATCGGCAATTTGTGAAACTTGTTGTTTGAAATTATCAATCAATTGAGATATGGCTGTTTTTTGACTATCTTGTAATGTCATATCAGCTTCATCAGGTGAATTTAATTTAATTTCAACATCATTTACTACAATGATATCGTTTTTAAGATTTTCTTCTGCCTTGTCAACTGCGGGTGATTGAAACTCAGCCACCTCATTTAATGTCCTCATCGATGTTTTAGATTGTGTTATAGTCCTAATGGTCTTTAACATATTTCTTGTTACATCGTAATCGTTTTTAGTTTTCTTTTGCATCGTTAAAAAAAACCCCAAAGTTAAAGGAAGGGTTTATATCTGTATAAATACTTGAAAAATTGGATTTACATACTATTCCCACGAAATTTGGGGCATTTTCAAAGTATCCGTGAGATGGGACTATTCGTTTAGTTATTTTATGTTTATCACATAGGTCACTACACAGTTCAGAAAGAGACTTTATTTGAGTATCTGAGTATGTATCCCAAAAGTAATGATTCCTCCAATTACGGATATGTGGCTCTCCTCTGTATGGGTCTCCAATCCAATTATTAAGGACGCCAGTGATGGTGTTCTTATTTAACCATCCTAAGTTCTCAATGGCAATTTTAATCTGTTTTTTATCTATGTTAGGGTTATTAAATGTATTTGAACTATGGTTAGTATCAAATAATTGATAAACCATTCCTAATTTAGATATCACATAATGTGGGATATCTTCATAATAACCGTTCTTACGATATTTGATTTTATTAATAAAATCATCTAATCTTCGTTGGGTATCGTATAAAAATATTTGTGTTTTTTTAGATTTTTTACGTACTAAATTTAAATTGACGTTATCTAATATTTCTACGTCTTGAACTAACATTTCTTGATATTATTTTTTCCGCAGGTAATGGTGGTGGAGACGGAGGTAGAATTTCTTCTTCAAATGTTGGTATAATTGTTTTATTATTTTCCAAATCATAAATTATAGAATTTGGATTTACGTCATCTGTTTCCCAATATAAATTTTCTTCTTTAGAATCTGTCAATTCTAAGGTTGGTGTTATTTCTTGGGGGAATGAATCTTCTATTGTTGACGTAACCAATTCCTCCTTCAATCCCTCCAATGTTAGTGTTAGGGACTCTTCTAGTTTTTTTTTTCATCATCTTGTTCGGATGATGTATTCTCTTCATTTTCATAATGGAGACCTTCATTTCCATTCTGACCGATAATATCCATTCGTCTATTATCCTCATCTATTTTTAATTCTACAACTTCTTCAGGTGTTGCAAATGGTTCAGGGACAAATCCATCAAATTCTTGTTCAAATACTTCCGAATCCTCTTGAACTAAAACATCAAATTCAAGTGCTTCATTATTTTGTAAAATATTCTCCGTTTCAGGTTCTATAGTAAAAAAATTTCGTTGTATCTCTTCTTCAGTTGGTTCTTCTTGTAAAATTTTCTCCATTTCTTCCTCTGTAAAGAAAGGTTCCTCATCTTCTAAACCATCCATTAATGTTTCATCCCAATCGGATACTTCATCATCCAAATCTTCTTTAATCATTGGGTTATCAAATGGTTCATCGTATAAACCCAACTCTTCATCGTTCTTCATTATCTCAGCCAATAATTCTTCTCTTTTTTTATATTCTTCCGCCGCTTTCTTTAATTCTTCATTTGGTGGAGGTGGATTTAATAAAACCTCTTCCAATTTTTTTAAATCTTCTTGACTTAAATGTAATCTTGTTGCTTCATCAACAAAATGTTTTAAATCTTCGGGGTTAGATTCCGATTCTTTAATTGGTGGTATTTCATTTTCTTTTAGTCTATCTTCTTCAGTAAATTTAACTAACATATGAAGAAAGGATAATGAAATGATTGGTAACATACCACCAGCAAAAAATGCTAAGAATCTTTTATTACCTACTAAGTCAGTTGGGTCTACTCCCATTAAGTCTGTTAATGGTGATACTAAATCAACCCAATCTTTAAATGACTGTCCGTTGATGTCGATATATGTGTATGCAAAAAATATATTACCGATAAACTGTATCAACGTTACAACGGCAAACGGGAAATATACTTTCTTACCCATGTTTGCTGAGATGGCAGCCAATGCTGATAATGCGGCAATCTCAATTCCAATTGATAAATAAACAGCCCAACTTACGGGATTGGATATACCATACCATTTTGTTACGTGTGAAATAGAAACAATAGCAACAGTAATGATTGGAATCAAAAATGCTGCAATGATTAATGCTTTAAAATTTTGATTTAACCAATGTTTCATTTAGATTCTTGTTCTTTTTTTAAGTTTTCTTTAACAATAAAATGTAGTTCCATTAACTGTGGTCCTCTATCTTTTTGTGTAATCCAATTATCATAAAAACTGTGAATTGCTATTTTTTCGTTTTTATGTGCAGTTTTAAGACTATCAATTGTAAAGATGTTTTGTTTTTCAATTTTTTCTAATTTAGACACTTTACTTGAACTACTACAAGATCGAAAAAAGAATATGACTGTTAAAAAAATCAGTATCTGTAGTTTATATGTTTTTATTAATTCAATTAACTTTTTCATAATGATATATTTTTATAAATAGTTTAATAGACCAAAACTCTCGTTTCTAAGTTTCTTAATGGCCTTATCACGTAATTGTCTAATACGTTCTTTTGTACAACCATATTCCTCCCCTAAGTCCTCTAAGTTTGATTCAATACCCGTTAGACCATAATACCTCTCAATAATTGTCTTCTCTCTATCATCTAACACACTCAACATTGCGGAAACTTTTTTCTTTATTTCTTCAGGTGAATTAACAATTGCATCAGGTCTATCAGCTTCTTTGTTTGGTATAATATCAATTAATTGGTCACCGTCTTCATTAATTTCTTTATATAAACCAACACAATAAGGTAATCCACTTGAAACAGGTTCATCTGAATTGTTTACATGAAAATTATCTTCCTCATTAACTTCTTCTTTTTTTGATTTTTGTGATTCTTGAACCAAATTTGATGGTAGTCTTATTGTTCTTGCGTTTTCATTAAGTGACGCCATTATTGATTGTCTAACCCACCACACTGCGTATGAAATAAACTTTACACCAGTTGTTGGGTCGAATCTTTGTGCTGCCTTAATTAACCCGATGTTTCCTTCTGATATTAAATCCATAATATCCATTCCTTGATTCTGAAACATCTTTGCAACAGATATTACAAATCTTAAATTACCTACAACCAATTCATCAAACAAAACTTTTTGTTCTTGTTTAGTTATTGTTTTATCGTTTAATCTTATGAATATTTCTTCCTGTCTTTTATGTGATATGACAGGTATTTTACGAATGTCTCTTATATATTGTTGTATCTCTTCCGTGTTACTAATAATGGATTTTTTCATGTGTTTGGTGTGGGTTTAAGTGTGTATATAAAAATAACTAAAAAATCTTACTTTTCAAAATTATCTAAGAACTTTTTTTCTTCGGGGGTTAGACTCTCAATTCCATAGTAATCAATCTTATCTAATACGTCGTCCAAATTTAAATCTGCCCTTTGAACTTCTGTGTTTTTCTCGTATTCCACCTTAATCATAAGGGGGTCTGAGGTGGATGGTTTAAAAATATAATCATTTATTGTTTCAGGTAAATAAACACTTACCAATGATGGTTTTTCAATTAAAAAATAAAACTTTACACTATCATTTTTAGATAGAATATGTATCTCATTGGATAACACTACATTGTCTTCGTTTGAGTCAAACATTACAATAATATTCTGATTGTTTTCAATAATATACCTTACTGATGATACAAAGGGGGATTGTCCTAAAATTTCTAAACAAAAAAATTCAATATCTTGATCATCATCAAATACTCCATAAATGAATAATAGATATGACTTCATATTAGTTTATTTCTTACGATTTACGTTCCAATAAACACCTCCACCGATATATGGTACTAAAGTTCCATTTGTTCCGTCAGTACCTATTTTATTAGATACCCCTATACCAATTTTATATAGATGTTTTGCGTCTTTATCTTTAATGATAAATCCAAGCCCTATTAAATTGATTACATTTGGTTTATCTAATTTAGCGTCAATACCAAAATAATATAGATTTTTTCTTGCATCTCCCAAAAACATAGTGTCTCTTACTACTTTCTGTTTAATATCACTCTTAAATGAACGACCTAATATTCTGCCACTTGATATGGTATCAAATATTGTGACTGTTCCAACGTTGTTTGGTAATTTAAGAATATCTTTTTTAAACATTCTCATACCAATAGAATTTAAAATCGCATTAGTGTCTATTAAATTTGTTACCGTCATGGTATCATGAACCGCATATGGGACTTTTACTTCCACCGGTACTTCTACTTCAACTGGAATCTCTACCCCTACCGTATCGTGTACTGGTACTTCATATCCCACTGTATCACGTATAGTTAATATTCTATGAGGCATAATACCTTTTGGGTTTACAAATTCTACAATTGCAACACCAATCAATAATACAATTATTATATTTCTAATGTCTAAGATGTGTTTCATATTTACTTCAGAAGATATAAAGAGGTCATTATTATTCCCGCAAAAGTCCCAACTTTATAAAGAAAAGTTTTTCTTCGTTGTCCTTTTAATTCTTTAAATAAACTTTCAGATTTTTGTCTTTCTAATCCAAATTGCTCATCTTTTTTAGTGATGATTAATTCAAGATTACCTATTTTTTGTTCTTTTAATGAGTCCTTTTGTTTGTATAAACCAATTTGTTCATCTTTTAATGATACAACTTTATTTAATTCAACAACTTCAGCAACGGCACCATCACCTTTCATAAGGTCTTTGATAACCAACTTAGCAACAGGAACTTTTAAAGCCACAACAGTATCTACGTTAGTTTTTGTAACGGTCTGAGAAAAACTTTTCAAGGTCACTAAAGTTATAATTGTTAACAGAATCAATTTTTTCATGTGTTTGATTTTTAATAATAGTTATGTTTTTGGTTACATTATTTACACTAGCATCGACATTATCGATTTCTTTATCAATAATAACCATTTGTTCGTTTAGTTTAAGATTTTCAGAATGAACAGAATCTATTTCATTTTGAATTGCTTTTATCTTTTGATTATATCCAGCTACATCGGTTCTAATCCCGTTTGTTGTGAAAATATTCCAAGCAGCCAAAACGATTATGATAACTAATAAAATGTTGGATTTATTTATCTTCATATCTATGTTTTATTATAAATATGAAGAAAGGGGGTTTTATCCCCCCCCTTTAATTACTTTTTCTTCTTTTTTACAATCTCATCGATTATTCCATATTCTAACGCTTGATTAGCGTCTAACCATAAATCTCGAGATGCGTCATTTTTAACTTGTTCGGAAGATTTTCCACAGTATCCACCTAAAAGGTCGAATAATATGTTATTCACTTTTTCCCATTCTTTGAATGTAATTCTAGCGTCTTGAATATTACCTCCAGCACCTCCTGATGATTGGTGTAACATAGTCTGAGAGAATCTCAGTGACCCTCTTTTACCTTTAGTACCAGCACCTAATAAGACTGAACCCATAGATGCGGCCATACCTGTGTTGATAGTTCTTATGTCCGAAGTAATATAATCCATAACATCAACAATAGATAACCCTGATTTAACACTTCCACCTGGACTGTCTATGTGCATAGTAATGTCGTTGTGATCTGTACTATCCAAGAACATTAATTGTGCTTGACAAATTGTGGACATATGGTCATCAACACCTCCAGCCACCCAAATAATTCTTTCCATCATGAGCCTCGAAAAAACGTCCATTATTGTAACGTTCATTTGTCTTTCCTCCAATATATATGGAGTTAAACTGTCTTGAATTTTTTGATTGTGATAATGTAAATCTAAGGAGCTAATCCCTTTATCTTTAGCGTAAAGTCCAAATTGTTGGTAATCTTTAGGTGTCATAAATGTAAATTTAGTTTATAGGACAAATATAATTAAGATATTTGAAACTAAGAAATTTTTGTTGTGATAAAATCTATTGAGGAAACATTCTCTTCTTTCTTAATCATAATGATATTATCAGACCAATTTCGTATTAAAGAATTATGTGATATGACAAATATGTGGTCAAAATAATTTTTAATCTTTTTAAAGAACTCACCCACCATTTCAAGATTCTCATCTGCAATCTTACCAAACACCTCATCCATTACAACTATGTTGGGCTTAGGTAATGATGATATCTTGGTCAATACACTACGGAGTGCTAATGAGGATATGGTTCTTTCGTAACCAGAACCCGCATTTAAAGGTTTAACGATTCGAGTCTCAGTATCTATCATAATAAATTCAACCTCATTCTTATCATTTATATTCATCTCTAAAATGAAATGACAACTATCCACCAACAAACGATATAACTCCTGATTGATTAATGGAATCATATTTTTAAGAATAATCTTGGATATACCGTTTTTACCATAAACAGTTAAATATATTTTAAATACCGCAGACAATTCTTCCTCAGATATAATCTTTTTAATCAACTCCTCATTAATACCAATCTT
>Ga0114962_10003771_pt1 | contig 12209 bp, 14 predicted proteins | sample C_130820_MF_Meta_FD_87017 | JGI IMG/M metagenome (GOLD analysis project Ga0114962, IMG submission 87017) | Freshwater microbial communities from Lake Croche, Canada to study carbon cycling - C_130820_MF_MetaG | ecosystem: Environmental > Aquatic > Freshwater > Lake | place: Lake Croche, Canada... | reverse complement strand
TTATGGGGGTTATCATTGTATTCTTTCATGAATATTCCAATCTTGAGTTGATACTGCTTTAAGTCTGATATAATCTGCATTAACTTAACATCCTTATTCGGACCACTTCCCAATATTTTGGAAAGTCTTAAATCCCTTTTGTCTTGCTTCCTATCACGTCCACCTTGCATAGACATATCAAGTGATTCTATAGTATCAACTAATTCACCCTCAAGGTACATCAAGAACTCAATATATTTAGATATAGAGTTTACTTTCTTCAACTCTCTAAGAATAGTTGCTTCATTTGTAAAGTGTAGTTTCTTAATAGTTGATTCTGTTATCTTAATAGAAATAAAATCACTCATAACATCATCCAGTTCATGACACTCGTCTACAATCAACACATTTGCTTGTCTTCTCTCCATCATTTCTTTGTTGAAAAGAGCATAGATCAGATATAGGTAAAAGTTTGTTAGTCCAACTCTACCGTTTATGTAGTCATTTTTAGCAAAATCATATGGACAAAAGTCACATTTAGTTTTATTCAACCTATTAAACTCTTTTCCAGAAGCACAAGATGACGCGTATTGAGCACACTCATAGTTTTCTTTACCTTTTAGATTTTTAATAGACTCATAAGTTTCGTCATATTGGTCTTGAAGAATTTTACCAGCGGTAATAACATCAACTTTAGCTGTTTTATCAACAGTAGATGTGTACCATTCGGAAATCATCATTGCTAGGTGACTTTTACCAATCCCGACTGGCATATTTAATAGAAAGAATTTTGTATCAGGTTTATCATTTTTGACCTTCTTTATAAATTCAAGAGCATCCGTTTGTTCCGGACGGGGTGTGTATTTAATCACATCATTTTTTAGAGACATATAACTTATATTGAAGGTAAATGATTTAGTTTTATTAATATATAGGGTATGAAATATCTACAAATATACGAAGAATTTAAGGTGAAACCAAGAGAGGGAACGCTTTATATCTTTGACTTTGACGACACTTTGGTTGAAGGGCCATCATTTGAAAAACAAGCTATTAAATTATTAAAAGAAAGTGTGTCTATTGGATCTTTACTAAAAAGATCAGTTAAGTTTATAGGAAAAACTATTAAGGATTTAAAGTGGGAAAATGGTAGAATATATGTAGAAGATCCTGAACAGCAAATAACTATTGCTGGAAACTGGGTTAGAAAAAAAGGAAGAGTCTATTTAATAACACCGGATAAGTTTTATTATACTGATATGAGTTTACCAACTTCTGCTAAGAAGTTATCTGAGTTATATAACTCAGTTGAGAATAAAGCAATAGTAACTGGTAGGATTAAAGCAATGAAAGATAAAGTTGAAAAGTCTTTAGAGGGATTTGGATTAGAACAACCTAATTTTGGATTATTCTGTTATCCTTCAAGACAAGAAACCGGAGATCAAGTAGCTGAATGGAAGGCTAAGACTATTGTTAAGTTGATAAAGTCTACTGGATTTCAAAAGGTTAAATTTTATGAAGATAAATCTAAATGGCTTAGAACTGTTACTAATGCTGTTAAAAAAGAATTACCCCATATAGATTGGGAAGGTATTAAAGTATGAAAAAACTAACACAACTTATTACAGAGTCTCATATTAAAGACGAATATATTGAAGACTGTTTAATCCACTTTGAGGATATGGGATTTACTATTGATTGTTTCGATCATGGTGGAAGAGAACGAAGTAATCTTTTCTCAACTGGTAAGGTTGATGATTCAACTAATCAACTATACTCATTTGAGCCTACAAATGGTCATCTTTATGTTTGTCACATGATTAGATTGAAGAAAAAGATACATCAGTTCAGTGATTGTGAAATTTGGGGTCAAATAGTAAATGAGATGAACTCATTTAAAAGAAAGCTCCCTAGATGTGAAGTTTATTATAGTATTGCGTCGGGTACTGGATATAATGCATTACAAAATACTGAAAGTGATGTATTTGTCTCTATATTTATAGTTGATAAGTCTGAGAAAATAGATCAATCTTGGGTTGATAAACGTAAGTCTATTTGGACTGATATATGGGGATTTTTAGAATCTGATTTTAATGCTAACCGATTACATGATCTCACGTCAATTATTTGGACAAAAGATACACTTATATGGAGAATATCCCTTACTAACAAAGAATCTGGTAGTAAGGGATCTTCAAGAAGAGATAAGGCAATAGAATCAGTTTTAAACTTTGCAAATAATGATTTAAAAGATAAATACTCTGTTACTGTAGATGATGAAGAAGATGATGATGAATTTTTAGGACAAACTAGAAAAAGACTTGTTATAACATTTAGTTTATAACTCAGCTTCTAACTGTTTTATTTGATCCAAAACGAGTTTAAGTTCGTCTTTTTTCTTCATCATTATCTTCTTATTTTTCTTGCGATCGGCATAAACGTCCTCCAACATCTTAATGGTAGGTGAGTTCCTTTTTTCAAATACAGCTCCATTTATACAAATAACATGATTGGATTTATCAATTTCCATCCCGTTATCACAATACCCTTTATTGTTAGGATCTTGTATTCCAACAAAATTTTCAGGAGCTATGTAGAACTGTCTCTGTACAGTCGGGTATAGCGATGCAAAATCATAAGTTACACACCACTGATTTAGACCAACTACTGGATCTTTAACCCATCCACCAGCAATACCTAAGTTCTCACCACCTTCTTTCTCACCTCTAAATAGAACGATATTTTCTTGGTTACGGAATCGGTTTCTTAATACTCCTTCTGTGATAGCTAGGGATCCAAGTGCATTGTTCATTTGGGATATAACGTCAACTATACGTATTTGAGCTAAGGATGAAATCGCGTAAATAATAGAGATATAGTTTCTAGCCTCATGTATTTTCTGTACGAGTACGGAGTCAACGGCGTTATAATACATGAAAGTTTCAAAATCATCTTCATATAGTTTTTGTAAACTACCGGAGTATTTAATTTTCTCAACTCCAACTAACTTACTTGAAACGAAATCCAAAGAAGAAGACTCTTTAACTTTAATAGATGTGTCACAGATTTCATAAAGTTGCATATAGTCAAAAATCATACGGTGAGCCGGCATTTCTTCATTACGCATCCAAACCTTATTAAGTCTCTTAGTAAGAGAAGCAACAGAAGGATCTATTTCATATTCTTTACCATTGATATACTTTTTAAGCTTTTTAGCTCTGTTTACTAAGTAAACCCAGTCATAGTTAACGAAGTTCCAACCGGTTATAAGTGGCATTTTAGGAATCATCTTATAGAAGAAAGCATACATCATGTCAAACTCATCTTCGTACTTAATATACTTGAACTTATAATCAACATTAAACTTTTTGAAGTATTCGTTGGTTTTATTTTTGATTCGGTCTTGCATATCTTCTGGCATATCTCTTAGACCAAGTAGCATGATCTTATCATCATATACTACGGATATGGATAACACTTTAGTGGGTGCGGTTTCTGCATCTGGAAATCCATCAACGATTTCGGTTTCAATATCGACAAAGTATATCTTTGGTAGATTATACTCAAATATTTCCTCCTTTTCCTTTTCTGGTAGATTATCTAAGAACTCATAGATTGCATATCTATCTGGGTGTGTAACAGATTCCTGCTTGACATGTTTTCCATCCCAAGATTTGAATGTTGGATGTCGATCTTTATCATCATCATCACATACTGTATATTTTTTAGGATCTTCCCACTCATAGTATTTGAGTTTAATATCACCGGTTTTATCGACATAGCTTACAACTAATCGTTTTGTATTACTGAGGTACTGTGTGTCCACTAACATAAATTTTCTAATATTTTTTATTACATGTCTTATATCATGAAAATTGGATTGGTTCATGTAAAAATTAAAAAACCTCCCAAACGGGAGGTTTGTATTAGAAATCTATGTCGAAATATTCTATTTCATTTCCTGATTCGTCTTTTACAACTAGATCATCTTTTCTTAGAAGTTGGGCTTCGTAGTGTCTACCGACTTTAAACAATGTTCTAATAAATGGAATATCATCACTATCTTTATTTATCCTATCAGCGTCGATCATTAGACACAATACCTTCTTATCATCTTCTGAGTTATAGTTTACAACTAAATGGTTTAAATCTTTTTCTAAACCCTTTTTAGCAAAACAAATAAATCTGGTTGTTAATACCTCACCTGACAGTCTATATTCAATAGTTACGTCTTGATCAGGTGTTAGATTAGATTCCTCACTTGTATAAAGTCTAATCCAGAAATAAACTTTTTGTTTTTCTACTATTTCAGATCTCGGTTTAAAATCTGAATTTGACCAGTCGGTCTTATCAACGTCAATACTCTTAGCTTGTTCTATAAGACTGTCAAAGTATGTTTTTTTATTAGAGATTACATCTCTTCTATCTGGAAAATGGGGTGCATTTATACCACTCATATATACATAATATTTTTTATTTATATTACATATATATCAAATGTTTAGTATTCGTCTCTCCAATCATCCTCATGTGATTCATAACCACCTTCTGTATCTTGTAGGTAATACACTTCTTGCATATCTTCTTTTGGAACATCTGGCATATAATTTAAGAGGGTGTTATTTAAAGTATTTAAATAGCACATTGAGTCCATGTAAGGAAACGGAGCACCTGCCTTTACATCTAAAATAAGTGATAATTTAGGCATTCTCCCATGATAACAAAATTCATTATTATATTTTTCCTTAACCCACATTTTTATTAGCTCAAGTTCAGATGGATCGGTAAAATATATTCTATCTAAATACCATCCTTGATCTGTATTCCAAAGTAAAGCTCTAGCTGATAAGGTTTCTAATGATTTGCCCTCATCTTTGACGGTCAATATAACCATTTTACACTTTTTGGGGTTATTAACATAAATATTAAAATATTCTTGACATTCCTCAAATCTCATACATGACTTACTAAGTGATCCATAATCTTGTTGAGCTTTCTCACAATAGTTGTCTTCTAAGTACCAATCTCTTATTTCTTCGCCTTCAACAACTCTTATTGGAAGATCCCCATCATTTTCCAACTTCCATTTATACATGGTAACAGCTGCCTTGAATTTATCAACAAATATAACAATGTCATCGTGTTGGTAGGTAATGTTATTATCAGTAAGTATCTGTGAGAATATTCTAGAGATAGATGTTGATTGTAGATTTAAATTAAATATTTCTGTTGGATCAAGTCCATTTTTTAGTTTGTGTTGTAGCTGTGAATCACCAATAAAATATAAATCATTTATTCGATCTGATATTGTAATAGCATTATATCTTGTATCTATATCTTCTTTAGCAATAAGTTCCTCAAAACTCCTAGCAATTGGATCATCTATTAATTTAAGGACTTCTTCGAATATTTCGGAAACAATCAATTTTGACTCAAGTAAAAAGTCTGTATATTTCTTTATCAATTTTATAAATGTTGATTTTAATATATATATTAAAATATTTAAACAAAATCATGATAAAAAAGTTCGTCGAACACGCGGAAGCGCAATTCGAACCATTAACCTCTTTTAGATTGAAAGATGATCTTAACCCAAAAGTTTGGGAGGGTGATAAGATTAAGAAAGATATTAGAGAACAGTTACTTAAAATAGCTAATGATTACTTTAGTGGATTGGATTTGAAAGATGTTGATTTAAAGGACATTATACTTACTGGTTCTCTTGCTAATTTTAACTGGTCTGATTATTCAGATTTTGATTTACATTTACTAATAGATTTTTCAGATATAAATGAGGATACTGAGTTAGTTAAGAAATATCTTGACGCGGCGGGTAAGAACTGGAACGATCAACATGATATTATTATTGATGGGTTTGATTTAGAAATTTACTCACAAGATGTTAATGAAGAACATACTTCTACTGGAGTTTACTCATTAAAAAATGATAAGTGGATAGAGAAACCATCTAAACAGAATTTTAGACCAGATGAGGCTTTAATAAAGAAAAAGGCTGGTGATATAATGGGGACGGTTAAGGAGTTGGAGGGTGAGTTTGGAGAAGGGGTTAAGGATGAAGTATTACAACCAAAACTAGCTAAGATTTGGAAGAAAATAAAAGATGGTCGTAAAGCTGGTCTTGATAGGGATGGTGAGTTTTCAATAGAAAATTTAGTATTTAAGTTACTAAGAAGAAATGGTTTTATTGAAAAAATAGTTACTTTAAAAGGAAAATCATACGATAAACAATTTAAATAATATGAGAAATGTAAGAATACAGGAGTTAGAAGATGCTTTCAAAGAAATATTCCAAGATGTTGAGGGTAAAGTAAGTTCAATTGATACTGTCTATGAAATGTCTGATAATGAGGACTATTATAAACTAGTTATATCTATTCATAATCTTTCAGTTGATGACACACTTATTATACATACTAAGTTTATTTTCAAGACTGATAAGAATAAACAGTTTATAACGGAAGAATCATTTATCTATCTTTATGATATTAACTGTGTTTACCATAAGGTAGATTTTGATAATATTATAGATTTAAAGACTAAAGTAGAGGATGTGATAAAGTCCAATGATTTTGGTGAGGACCTTCAGATATTATCAGACTTTATTGAAGCACCAGCAATGTTCTTGAACTATTATATGAAAAGAGCAAAAATTACGGACTATAGTATTTTTGATGTGAAGTATGAACCTAAGTTCAAAACAACTCCATGTAACAAAACAACATTTGATTTTGAGATTAACATTAATAATAACTATGTAATCAACTTATCAATTTCCAAGAAAGAAAGGGAAAAAGATGAGGACTATGATACTTATAAGTTTCAGTTTAAATTCTTAGATGAATATAAAACTGTTGAAAATGATACATTAAATAATATACACTTTACGATAGGGTCTAATATAGCTAAAATATTAGACGAAAAGTTAAAGTAAGATATTAATATATACTAAAAATAGAAATGTTCTATGAGAAAAGACAATACACAAAACTATCAAACTCCAAATACTAAGGTTCAACACTTTAGTGATTTTACTGACAACACTGGAGCTGAGAAGGATGAGTTGGAAAAAGTGGGTCGTTCATTTAATAAAAATGAGGATGACGTTCATAATTTACCTAATCTTACAAAGATGAAATTTAATAGAGTTACTCGTAAAATGGATACTCTTTCTAAAGACGAAATCAATGATAGAATTGCTTCACTTACAGATGATAAAAAATCTGACCACAAGTTTAAAATTGTTGACGAAACTGATGTTAAGGAAAATAAACACATCAGATCATTTGAAGCCTATACTGGTGGATTTGGATTCAACAATAATGAAATGACTCAAAAAAATGACATGACAGATCCTAATCTTGAAGAAGAGGAAGATATGGAAGAGACTGGTGGTGAAGACTACTCGGATCAAATGCCAGAAGATTCTTATGAGGATAATTATGATGGTTATTATAATAAAGATGAAGACGAGGATGAGTCTGAAGGTCGTGAGAAATCTTATATGTTTTTCAATAATTTGGAAACTATAAGCAGACAAGCACAAGAAATGATGGAAATGGATCGTCACTTAATTGATGAGATGTTAAATAATGGTCATGATTGGGCTGAAGATCATATGTCATCAGCTAAAGAGAATGTAGAACAAGTATATGATTTCTTGAAAAACCAAATAAAGTAATATGTTAAAAAGATACAACGATTTTTTATTCGAAAGCCTAATCAATGAATCATTAGTGGTTTATGGAGATAAATTCAAAAAACTTATTAAAGGCATTGATTCACCGGTGGCTAAAGCTCTTATAGACATGGAGTCTAAAGACTTAGCAGTAGCAAATAACTATATTGATATAGATAAAGATGATAAAGAAAAGATCAGCTTTATCCCAGATAGAAGAGCTCAACAACTAGTCTCCCCTGAGAATAGAGAAAAATATGCTATTTATAATGGTGGTAGTGGATTCCTAAAACATTCAGAGGCTAATGCTGATATGTTTAAATCTTTGGAATATGAACCAGTTGGTGATAGATGTTATCATCCATCAGTTGGTGAAAAAGGTGAAATATTGAAATCACATACATCTGAAACATCGGGTAATACTTATGTAAAGATACAATACCCCGGTGGTATAACAATAGTTAATAAGAGTAATATTCGATTTGAGGATGTTAGTAATCTACCATTTTCTCAAAACAGACAAACTATTAGAATAGGTAGAGGTATTAGAGGTTTATTATCAGCTGCTAAATTAACATTCACAGATGCTGAAATAGAACAGTTCGTTAATAAGTACAAGTCAGAAGTTGATAAAGAGAACGATGTATTCCGTGACTTTGAACTAGTAAAAGGTAGTGATATTGCTAAATGGTATAACTATGAGACATACGAACATAAGTTAGAAAGAGGTCCTTTAAGTAACTCTTGTATGGCTGATGTACCATCTAGGTATTTCAATATCTATATGGAAAATCCTGAAGTGTGTAGTCTACTTATATTAAAAACATCTAATGGTGATAAGATAAAGGGTAGAGCATTAGTTTGGAAACTATCTCAACCAGATATTATATTTGTAGATAGAATCTATACTCACAATGATTCGGATATAGAATTGTTTAGACAATATGCTAAAAAACAAGGTTGGTATACAAAAGCTTATAATGGTAGTAGTAATTCTGACTTAGATGTATATACTCCTACTGGTTCGAAAGAGGATTTAGGAAACTTTGAAGTTAAAGTAAAAGCTAAAGATTATGGATCATATCCTTATTTAGACACATTACAATACTTAGATAGAGATAAAGGTATTCTAACAACAGACGATGATTACAACCGTAATACGGTTTGCTTAACTGATACAGGTGGTGGGTATGAAGGATCCGAATGTGATCGTTGCGGTGGTGATGGTAGGATAGATTGTTACGATTGTGACTCTGAGGGTAGGGTAGATTGTTCTAATTGTGATGGTGAAGGTGAATTAAATTGTTCTGATTGTGATGGTGAAGGTAGAGTAGACTGTGATGAATGTGACGGTGAAGGAGAAATAGATGGTGAAAAGTGTGAAGATTGTGATGGTAAGGGTAAGATAGAATGTAGTACATGTGATGGCGACGGTGAGGAAGAGTGTGGTAATTGTAATGGTCGTGGTAATGTAGATTGTGATAATTGTGACGGTAATGGTAGAGTAGATTGTCCGGAGTGTAACTAATATGAAGTATTTAAAGAAGTATAAATTATTTGAGGTAAGGGGTTATATGACGGAGCTGGAAGATGCTGCCGATGAGATAATCGACAAGTCAAAAACCAAAGATAAATTCTCCATTTTAGTTAAAGTAAAAAGAGGTAACTTCTTTGTTAATGTTGAGATAATGGATGAGAAAGAACTCCATAAGATCCATGGAGAATCATCAGCAGTTTGTCATACACAGGCTGGAAAAAATCCAATATTATATCTAAACAAGGAATACTTACATAAACCAACAATAATACATGAGCTAAAACATGCCTTTAGTCATACATTTGGTAGTAAAAGAACCGAAAAATTTAATAGGTTTATTAATAGCTTACAGCAGTGTATGGGAGAATCTTATGATGATTTTTTCAGAGTTCCTGCTAACTATGCATCCATAACTCTGTATATTCTAAATACAGAAGAGCTGGAAGCTCACTACCATGGTATGTATGCTGATATTAAGGAGAATACAAGGGGGATGGATGATAAAGCTAAAAGGGATTATATTAGTACATATCTGAATGATTCAATCGTTTTTCCAACACTTCGTAAATTTAGAAATGGTGACTTCAAAATTGAATTTCTTTTCAAATCAAAAGATAAAATGTATTTATTCTTTGATTGGTATAAACTCCATATAACTAAGAAAAGAGATGATATACTAAACAGATTATTTGATAGATTTAAAATATTGATAAATCGATATAGATCTACATCTAACTATTCTCCAGTTGTTAAGGAGATAAATAAGGAAATAAGTAGTAACTGTGAAAAGTATTATAAAAAGTTTATGAGACTTTATACTATATAAATTTAGGGTTGATTTTTTCAATCCTATTTTCATGCCTACCACCTTCATATTCTGTATCCAAGAATACCTCAACTATCTCAATAGCTTCTTCCGGTGTTATAAATCTACCAGGTAAGCAAATAATATTAGCATTATTATGTAGTCTGGCTAATCTAGCTATTTCTTTATTCCAACAAAGAGCCGCTCTAATATCTCTCCACTTATTAGCGGTCATGCAAATACCATTACCAGATCCACATACTAAAATACCAATAACACTTTCCTCTTCGAAAAGGGATTGGACTACAGCATGTGCGTAGTCTGGGTAGTCAACACTGTCAGTTGAATCTGTCCCAAAATCGACAACTGGTATTCCATTTTCGGATAAATATTTAATAAGTGCTTCTTTTACTTCAAAGCCTCCGTGATCACAACCCAAACTTACACTCATATTAAAATTCTTTATTTATTTTTTTGCCTCTTTTTTCTAAATCATCGAAAATTAGATTTTCGATATATTTAGATCGATTTTCATATCCTATTTCTTTAAGATATTCATCCATTAATTCTACTAAATTAGTATCTATTGATAGTGCGTTTTGTTTTTTATACACTTTTTCTTTTGCCATAGTAAGTATATATATTTTTTAAAAAAAGTTGAAAAATACCATAAAAGTATCATAAAAGTATCATATAAAGATATATATTTTTTATATATACTAATATATGAAAAAGATAACAAAAAAGAAAATATCGGTTACGATAAATGAAAAAATAGATGAAGTACTTAATGAAGAATTTAATAATAAATCAAAATATATTGAATGGTTAATATATCAGGATTTAATAGAAAAAAGTAAAAATCCTAAAATAAAAAAAATATTAATATGAAAAAATTAACAACTGAAGAGTTCATTAAAAAGTCAATAGAAACAAATAACACCAAATATGATTATTCTTTGGTAATGTATATTACAGGCAAACATAAAGTTAAAATTATATGTAAAGAACATGGTGTGTTTGAACAGGAAGCACATGCTCATATGTGGGGTAATGGGTGTCCTATTTGTCCACTACCATCACCTGCAAGTAAATTATCCATTGAAATATTAAATCAAAGATGTTATAAACTTCATAAGGATGAATACTCAATATTAAGCACTTATTATATTAATAACCAGACGAAAATTAAGGTAAGACATAATAAATGTTTGACGGAATATATGGTCAAACCAATACACTTCTCTAATGGAAGTTGTTGTCCAAATTGTTACAATAAATCAAAAGGAGAAAATAAGGTAAAATTATTTCTCGATGAAAATAATATAAGTTATAAAACACAACATAGTTTTAATGAATGTAGATATAAACAGATGTTAAATTTTGATTTTTATTTACCCGAATTAAATATTTGTATAGAATACGATGGAAGACAGCATTTTGAACCGGTTGAAAGATTTGGAGGAATTGAAGGATTTGAATTAATAAAAATAAGGGATAATATAAAGAACCTTTATTGTAATAATAATAATATAGGTTTAGTGAGAATTCCATATACTCACTTCAGTAAGATAGATAAAATCCTTAATAAATTAATAATACTAAATAATACTTTTGATATCAAGATGATATCAAAATAATATTGATCGCTTCCTATACTAATCATTTTAATATTTCATCTATTTTTAGATCCCTGTTTTCTTTTATTAAGTGGGATTTGAACTTATCGTAAGCATAATCTTTTTCATTTATCCAATAAAGAGTGGTGAATTGTTTTAACATATCTATATTATATCCCAACCTAATTTCAATTCTTCCCGTGAAACTAAATGGATCAGGTTTGGGTAGGATTGTATCAATTTCAACATTATATTGAAATCCATCTTTTTTACCACATAGAATAGATTTATCTGTATATTTCTTAAATGGATCTACATATAAGTCAATACTTCTACCGTGGGTTTGAACTGTTCCAGTTTTGTATAGTTGAGCCATTCCTCGATCTTCCCCAGAAGAAGGGTTATATCCAAATCCGTTATCCCAAATTGTATTGGTTATATCGGCGTTTAAATCACCAGAAAAGATTACAAAGTCAAAATCATTAATTTTTAAATAGTCTAATAATTTTAGAGATGCATATTTTTCAGTTAGATTAATGACATCAATATAGTCTTCATTTTGGTCATAAAATG
>Ga0114962_10003768_pt1 | contig 12210 bp, 13 predicted proteins | sample C_130820_MF_Meta_FD_87017 | JGI IMG/M metagenome (GOLD analysis project Ga0114962, IMG submission 87017) | Freshwater microbial communities from Lake Croche, Canada to study carbon cycling - C_130820_MF_MetaG | ecosystem: Environmental > Aquatic > Freshwater > Lake | place: Lake Croche, Canada... | reverse complement strand
TCACCGCGTCTTTGAAGCGCAGGCCATCGAGTTCACCTGAGTTGACACACACGCCGTCTTTGGTGGCGTACCAATCTTTCCACTGTGTGACTTCAAAATGGTTGAAACCTCCTGTTGTCGCCACAGCAGAAGCAGCGGTCGGTGCGGGGGCGGCCCCCGGTGAGGAATCGGAGCCTGCGACTGACGAGCCGGGGGTTGCCCCTGCATCGGCCGCAGCACCTACCTGCCTGACGACTTGTTGAATCTTCAAACCGTATTTGAGGGCAAACGCAAAGTCGCGCTCATCGTGCGCAGGCACACCCATGACCGCGCCGTCGCCATAAGACATGAGCACATAGTTGCCCACCCACACCGCCACTTGTGCGCCCGTCAAGGGGTGCGTGACATGCAGGCCGGTGGGCATGCCCACCTTGTCTTTCACCGCCAACTCGGCCTCGGTGGTGCCGCCTTCTTTGCACTCTTCCAAGAAGGCTGCCAGCTTGGGGTTGGAGGCTGCGGCATGCAGCGCCAAGGGGTGTTCCGGTGCAACCGCGCAAAAGGTCACGCCCATGATGGTGTCGGCGCGGGTGGTGAACACATACATGCGCCCGTCTTGAATCAACTGACCGTCAGCGCCTGCAATGGTGTGCATGAAGGCAAAGCGCACCCCCTCGCTCTTGCCAATCCAGTTTTCCTGCATCAAGCGCACTTTGTCGGGCCAGCCGTTCAAGGTGGCTTTGGGGTTGCCGACCTGCACATGGTCGAGCAGCTCTTGCGCGTAGTCGGTGATCTTCAAGTAATAACCTGGGATTTCGCGCTTTTCCACCACCGCGCCAGTGCGCCAGCCTTTGCCGTCGATGACTTGTTCGTTGGCCAGCACGGTTTGGTCCACCGGGTCCCAGTTCACCACCTGGGTCTTGCGGTAGGCCACGCCCTTTTCCAACATCTTCAAAAACAGCCATTGGTTCCACTTGTAATAGGTGGCGTCGCAGGTGGCGACTTCACGGCTCCAGTCGATGGCAAGCCCCATGGCCTGCATCTGCTTTTTCATGTAAGCGATGTTTTCATAGGTCCACTTGGCCGGTGGCACGCCGTTCTTTAACGCCGCGTTTTCGGCGGGCAAGCCAAACGCGTCCCAGCCCATGGGCATCAACACGTTGTAGCCCTTCATGCGCAGGTGGCGCGTGAGCATGTCGTTGATGGTGTAGTTGCGCACATGGCCCATGTGCAGCTTGCCGCTGGGGTAAGGCAGCATGGAGCAGGCGTAGTACTTGGGACGGCTGGTGTCTTCGCTGACGCGGTAGACGTCGTTGGCGGTCCACGCGTTGCGGGCCGAGGTTTCAACGTCTTTGGGAATGTAGGTGTCTTGCATGGGGCTCAATGAGAAACCCCGTCCACGCTCAGGGGCGAGGTGCCGGGGATGTGGGGTTGATTTTAGGCTTAGGGGGCTGCATGGCCAAAGCCACCTTGCCAAGTCCTGCTTTTTGCAGCAAACCCATCACCTCAGCGACCCGTCCGTAAGAAACGCCTTGGTCTGCGAACAACTGCACCTCGATGGATGCATCGGCATGGGCTTGCAGCGCCAACACCGAAGGCAAGGCCTGTGCGCTCACCGGCTTATCGTCGATGAACACCTCGCCCTGCGGGTCTATGCCCAAGCGCATGCTGGCGCTGGGCGCAGAGGCAGCAGGGGCGTCGGCACTGGGCAAATCCAAACGCAAAGCCTTACCCATCAAGGGTGCGCTGATGAGAAAAATCACCAGCAATACCAACATCACATCGACCAAAGGCGTGACATTGATCTCGCTCATGGGCGAGCTGGCCGACGATGATTCGAATTCACCGATGCGCATCTGACTGGGCCAAGAAATAAGCACGCAAATCAAAGGCCAAAGCGTCCAAAACTGCATCGATGCGAGACAAACGCCTGCCCAATAAGTTGTATGCCATCACGGCGGGTATGGCCACACCCAAACCTGCCGCGGTCATCACCAAGGACTCACCCACGGGTTGCGCCACCTTGTCCAAGGTGTACTGACCGGCCTGCGCCAAGCTGATCAACGCATGGTAGATGCCCCACACTGTGCCCAGCAAGCCGATGAAGGGGGCTGTCGCGCCTATGGTGGCCAATACATCATGGCCCGATTGCAAGCGGCGACGAATGCCTTGCAAGGCCTGGCGCAAACCGCTGCTGACCCGGTCTTCTGACGAAGCCTGGCTGGCGATGCCGCTGGGGCCAAGCCGTAAAGGATTTTTCAACAAATCGCCAAACAATTGCTGGCGGTCCACCGACGACCAAGTTGTTTGTACTTGGCTCCAATCCTGGGCTTGCGACCAAGCAGCTTGGCACAAAGCCAGATCATGCTGAGCCAGCGACAACAACCAGCTTTTGTGAAGAATCAGCACCCAGCTCAGCACCGACATGGCACACAACACCACAGCCACCAACTGGTTCAGCAGGTCGGCTTGGCTGAGCCAGTGCAGCAAATCCATGCCTAAGCGTTCCTCAAACCCAGGACATCAAACATGTCAAACAAGCCGCGCGGCTGGTGCGCCAAAAACCTTGCTGCCCGCAAACTGCCTTCGGCATAGGTGCTGCGGCTGGAGGACTTATGGGTAATCTCAATACGCTCGCCCGTTCCGGCAAACAACACCGTGTGGTCGCCAACGATGTCGCCGCCACGAATAGCCGAGAAACCAATGGCTTGCTCGGGTCTGGCGCCTGTATGGCCTTGGCGGTCAAACACCGCGCATTGTTTTAAATCTCGCCCCAAGGCTTGGGCAATAACTTCTCCCATTTTCAGCGCGGTGCCCGACGGGGCATCCACTTTGTGGCGGTGATGCGCTTCGATGATTTCAATGTCATAGTCGCTTGCCAACGCCAGTGCCGCCATTTCCAACAATTTCAATGTGACATTCACGCCAACGCTCATATTGGGCGCCATGACAATAGCGATGTCTTGGCTGGCAGCTTGAATCAGCACCTTTTGTTCATCACTGAACCCGGTGGTGCCAATGACCAGTTTCACACCCAACTCACGACAAGCTTTCACATGCGCCATGGTGCCTTCGGGACGCGTGAAGTCAATCAGTACTTGGGCGTTTTTCAAACCGGCATGCAGGTCAGACTGGATCATCACGCCACTGGCGTGGCCCAAAAAACCGGTAACGTCGTTACCAATATGCACGCTGTCGGGCACATCCAAGGCGCCCGCGAGTTGGCAATCTACAGACTCAGACAAGGCTTGGGCCAACATGCGGCCCATGCGGCCACTGGCACCGGCAATGGCCACACGATGGGCTGGGGCGGTTTTGACATTCATACAGGCTCAGGGCTTCTCAAGCGGAGGGTAAGTTTTGTCCACCGACGCAGTCGGCTTGGCTGCTGGCGTCGCAGGTGAAGGCATATTTTTTCGAAACTTCTCGAGCTCTGCAGAGGTTGCCTCTAAACGTGGCGCCACCTTACGGTCTTCCGGCACGGCAATGCGTTCGGCAAATTCGGATTCGCTGGGTAAGTCGTCGCCCTCGTAACGCACAAACAAGTCATCTTTGAAATAGACCGACAACTGACGCTGCTGAGGTTGTGTACCCTTGCGCTCAATCGTGAAAGCATAGTCCCAACGATCAGCATGAAAGACGCTAGCGATCAAGGGTGTGCCCAAAATATCTTTGACTTGGTTACGGGTCATGCTCACGCGCAAAGCCTGCACCTGTTCCCTGGACACAAAGTTGCCTTGTACCACCTCGACACGGTAAGGCGTGACTTTGCGAATCGCTCGAGACACCGGGTCATCAATGGTGGAACAAGCGGTCATACACAAAGCGGCAGTGCTCACGCACACAGCCATCGTCTGGCGCAAAAGAGTCATGGTGGCCTAGGGCAAGTTATGATCGAATCATTGTACCGATGGGCCCCATGGCCCCTGACACTCCCCCCATGGAAAGCGCACATGCCTTCAATTGATGGCCTGAAAAATACCGGACTCAAAGCCACCGTGCCGCGTCTGAAAATTTTGGAACTTTTCCAAAAAAGTGGCTTGCGCCATATGAGCGCCGAGGATGTTTACCGCTTGGCGCTAGACGAACGCGCCGACATAGGCTTGGCGACCATCTACCGCGTACTGATGCAGTTCGAACAGGCAGGTATTTTGTCGCGCAGTCAGTTTGAGGGCGGCAAATCGGTGTACGAGCTCAACCAAGGTCAGCACCATGACCACTTGGTCTGTTTGGACTGCGGTCGGGTCGAAGAGTTTTACGACGCCAGCATTGAGCAGCGCCAGCACGACATTGCACAGTCCAAAGGGTTTGAGCTGGCCGACCATGCGCTGAGCCTGTATGCCCATTGCAAGCGCTCGGCTTGTCCTTATAAATCTGCTTGATTTTGTTGATCGGCCAACATGGCTTGGCGATGTCGATGGACAAATTTATCGTAGGTATCAATACCACGCAATTGCAAAATCGTGTTGCGCACAGCCGCCTCAACGAGTACCGCAATATTGCGTCCAGCCACCACCTGTATCACCACTTTGCGCACCGCAATCCCCAGCACATCTTGGGTCAAAGGTTCATGCGGCAGTCGCTCGTAATCACGCTCCAATGTTTCTTTACGAACCAAATGCACGATGAGTTTGAGGCGCATTTTTCTGCGCACCGCGGTTTCACCAAAAATGGCTTGTATATCGAGTAAACCAATGCCACGCACTTCCAGCAGGTTTTGCAGCAACTCAGGGCAACGCCCCTCGATGGTGGTTTGGTTGATGCGGTACAAGTCGACCGCGTCATCGGCCACCAAGCCATGTCCTCGCGAAATCAACTCCAAGCCCAATTCGCTTTTGCCCAGTCCCGATTCGCCCGTGATGACCACGCCCATGCCCAAAATATCTAAAAATACGCCGTGCAAAGTGGTGCGGTCAGCGAAATGCTTAGACAAGTAAGCCCTGAGCAAATCAATCACAAAGGCAGATGATTCGTGCGTGGCAAACAAGGGGATTTGCGCTTCCTCGCACATCTTGAGCAAAGACGGCGGTGAGATTTGACCATCAGCAACCACCAAAACCGGGGGCTCCAGCGTCACGATACGCGCAATACGCCGCTCGGTATCCACCAACGGGCTGTTGTTGAGGTAGCGTATTTCTCGCTCACCCAACACTTGCAATCGGTAAGGGTGTATGTAATTGAGATAACCAACCAGATCTGCACCGGAACGCGCCATGCGCACAGCCACTTCGTCAAAGTGCCGCTCTGACGCGCCCTGCCCCGCTATCCATTGCCACTCCAACTTGGCTCTGAAGTCTTCAAACAAGACATCTGCACTGACTGCGGTAGGCTTCAAGGGCTGGGTTCAAACCGTGAGGGTGGACTGCCAACAAAGAATCAATTGGTGCAAGTCTTGCGCGTCGTTGCTTTTCTTGAGCCGTTCACGCAATGCGTTGTCGCTGAGCATTTCGGCAATTTCAGACAGTATTTCTAAATGCTTTTGCGTTGATGCCTCGGGCACCAACAAAAAGAACAATAAACAAACAGGTTGCTCATCGGGTGCGTCAAAACCAATGGGTTGCGCCAAACGAAACACCGCCGCCAATGGGGTCTTCATGCCTTTGATGCGGCCGTGGGGAATGGCCACGCCGTGTCCTAAGCCCGTCGAGCCTAAGCGCTCGCGGGCAAACAAACTGTCAGCCACCAAGGCGCGGTTAAGGCCATGCAAGTTTTCAAACAGCAAACCGGCCTCTTCAAAAGCGCGTTTTTTGCTGGTGACGTCTACCTGCACAAGGGCTTGTGCAGAAGGCAAGATGGCAGCGAGTCTGTTCATATTGGGGAGGTGATTATGCACCGCCAAGCCGTGTCAAGCTAGGGTATATATTTAATTGTTTTGTATTCATTTTAGGTGTTTTGACCACAAAAAACCGCCTAAAGCACAGGCGGTTGGCAGAGATGGTCTGGTTGGGGTCAGGTCATTTCGGCGCGTTTGGCGCTGGCATGGCCATGGTCTTGCAGGCGGTCTTTGTGTCTCACCACTTGTCGGTCCAGTTTGTCTATCAAATCATCCACAGCTGCATACAGATCTTCACTGGAAGACTCGGCAAACAAATCGCTGCCTTTGACATGGATGTTGCACTCAGCGCGTTGTCGACGCTCTTTTTCTTTTTGCTTTTCAATGCTGAGGATGACGCGCACATCTACCACTTGGTCAAAGTGTCGGTTGATGCGATCGAGTTTGTGGGTGACATAGCCGCGCAGGGCTGGGGTGACTTCAAGATGATGGCCGCTGATCGTCAAATTCATACGTATCCTCCAGAAAAGTACCTGTGCATTTGAAGCCAAGCAACATGCCTGACCAAAAACAAGTGACCTTACTATGACCTGAGTTGGAGAAAAAATCAATCAGCTATCTGGAAAAAAAGAAAAACATCCCAGCTGGCGCTAAATGAATACTTAAGCAGAAGAAGGCTGAGGCGCAGAGTGCATTTCCACGTGCAGCGACAGCGCCAAAGCCAGCACAGTGACAGCGATGCCCACCACAGCGCACAGCCAGAAGTGGGTGACCTGACCGTTGACATCACGCTGAATCAGCAAGCCCCCCAGCCAAGAGGCCAGGCCAATGGAAATGGATTGAACGGCCGAGTTCAGCGACATGAAAGTACCTCGCCATTGGGGCTGGGCGGCCGACGTGAGAATGGCCATACCCGGAATCATTCGCGCATTCATACAAAAGAAAAAGCTGGCAAACACCAGCAGCACCCAGGGCAAGGGCGCAGGTTGCATCAAGGTGGTAATGGTCATGGGCACCATGGTCAGGAACAACATCCGCTGAAACATCTTGCGCTTGCCTACGCGGTCGCTCAAGCGGCCAATCCAACGGGCGCTGAGCAGGGTCACTGTGCCACCGCAAAGATAGATGTAAGGAATTTCATCGGGCGCCAACACATGGTTGGCTTGGGTATAGATAGTGATGTAGGGAATGATGGTGAAGCCGGCAAACATCATGGCACCCGACATGAACAAGGCTTTTCGGTGATTGGGGTCAGCCCAGACTTGACGCATGGCATAAGAGACTTGTCGCCCTTGGGCTTTGGCCACATGCGCATCGAGTCTGGGCATGCACACCAACGCCATTGCGCCCACCAGCACACACATGAGCGCGATCGCAAAGAAAGCGCTGTGCCAACCACCATGGTTAGCCAAAAATAATCCACTGGGCACGCCCACGACTGTCGCCATGGCAAACGAAGTCATGACAAACCCCGTGGCCCGCCCACGTCGCTCAAATGGAATCACGTCACCTATCACGGTTTGTGTCATGGCCGACAAAATACCGCCAAACATGCCTGCAGCCACACGTGCGGCCATCAACAAAGCGTAACTGGGGGCCAAGGCACACGCCAAGGTGGTCAAGCCAAACAGCGCGTACAAAAAAATAACCAAGCGCTTTCGCTCGAACCTGTCCACAAACGACGCTGCCAATAAGCCAGAAATACCTGCAGCAAAGGTATAAGCCGATACCAAAAAACCGAATTGCGCATCGTTGATGAGAAACAGCTCACGCAGTTGTGGCCCCAAGGGCATGATGATCATGAAGTCCAACACATGGGTGAACTGAATGCCTGCCAAGGTAAGCAATAACCAAAACTCGCGGCGCGTCGTCAAAACTGTTTGCATAAATAAGTGTGGCGGCAAACCCGACACTCTAACAGCGTGTCACACACACCTCACCTCACGGTGCCATAATTCCCCAGTCACAAGTTTTGGAGCACTCTCCTTGGAAACCTACCCCAGTCGGTAGCTTTCGGTTCACGCAGGCATCCAGCCGAGTTGAGTCGAAAGCCAACCATTCGTCCCCTTTCGACCCGCTCATTTCAGCACTGAGATCGCCATGCTCAATATTTTTTCGCTGGCCAATGGCCGCTTGTTTCAAGAAGAAATCTCTTCGCAAGAAGAGTTGTCTCAATTTCGTCCTATCTGGGTCGACTTAGAGTCCCCCACGCCCGAAGAAAAGCGCTGGATCAACCAGCACTTTGGCGTGCATATCCCAGAAGACGCGATGGACGAGGACATCGAAGAATCAGCCCGTTTTTATGAAGAGGATAACGGCGAATTACACATTCGCTCTGACTTTTTGATTGCTGATATCGACGAACCTCGTGCAGTGCGTGTCGCGTTTATTTTGAACCAGCACAACGATGCCTTGAAAAGCCATGGGGTTTTATTTTCTATCCATGATGAAGACCTGCCGGTATTTCGCTTGCTGCGCTTGCGCGCACGGCGCGCACCTGGCTTGATTGAAGACGCCAAGGATGTTTTGCTCGAACTCTTTTCGGTTGACGCCGAATATTCTGCCGACACTTTAGAGGGCATTTACGACGAACTGGAAAAAGTCAGCAAGATGGTGCTGTCGGGGGAAGTCTCCGATGAACTCGCTGGACAGGTGCTGGGCGCCATTGCACGTCAAGAGGACTTGAATGGTCGCATTCGCCGCAACATGATGGACACACGTCGCGCCCTGAGTTTTGCCATGCGCTTGCGTATGCTCAACGCTGAGCAGTTTGAAGATGCCAGACAAATTTTGCGTGACATTGACTCATTAGACAGCCACACCGCCTTTTTATTCGACAAGATCAACTTCTTGATGGATGCCACGGTCGGTTTCATCAACATCAGCCAAAACAAGATCATCAAAATCTTTTCTGTGGCCAGCGTTGCTTTGTTGCCGCCTACGTTGGTGGCCAGTATTTATGGCATGAATTTACAGTTCCCAGAATTTGCTTTGTTGGGCAGTTTGGCTTATCCCTATGTGGTTTCCGTGATGTTTTTAAGTGCCGCGTTGCCCATGTGGTATTGCTACAAAAAAGGATGGTTGCGCTAACTGCTCAAACGTTTAGCCATCCAAGCGCCCAGCAAAGCCGAGGTATATCGACTGGCGACCTCATGGATAAAACGATTGAAATCGTTGGTGGCCGCGTCATCTGCGCGGTCGGAAATGGTACGCACTGCAGCAAAAGGTATGCCGTAATCGTGGCAAACCTGTGCCACCGCCGCACCTTCCATCTCTACCGCCAAGGCTTGGGGCAACCTTGTCTGCAAGCTTTGGCATTCACGAGAGGTTGACACGAAACGGTCTCCACTGACCACCAAACCCGTATGCACCTTAGGAGAATGCACATGGAGTTCATGCAAAACTTTGCTGTCTATCCACTGCGCCAGGTTGTTCAATATGTCGGTCGCCGCCAACTCCAAGCGCTGCGTTAAGTCGGGGTCGGTTGGAAAACGAGTTTGCCCATACAAAGGCACTTCCATGGGGGGAAACAAGGGGGAAGCGTCCATGTCGTGCTGAATGAATTCGGTAGCGACCACCATGTCGCCCACGTTCACGCCAGGTGCCAAACCACCGGCCACGCCTGTGAAAACAATTTCACCGACATCAAATCGCTCGATCAAGGCCGTGGCGGTAGTGGCTGCCGCCACCTTACCAATTCGCGACAAGACCAACACCACTGGGTGGCCATGCCAGCTTCCTGTGGTGACTTGTCTTGACCCCATGGTGATGGTGTGAGCGCCCTCTATCGCGTGCCTCAACCCCGCCAATTCTTCTTGCATCGCACCGATGATGGCGATAGGTCTCATGTTTGCATCAATCGCAAACCAGCTTATTCCACCGCCTTGACCATGTCTTCCACAACCTTTTTGGCGTCGCCAAACACCATCATGGTTTTGTCCATGTAGAAAAGTTCGTTGTCCAAACCGGCATAACCAGCAGCCATGGAGCGTTTGTTGACGATGATGGTTTTGGCTTTGTAAGCCTCCAAAATTGGCATGCCGTAAATGGCCGAACCTTTGATCATGGCCGCTGGGTTGACCACGTCGTTGGCACCCAAAATGATGGCCACATCGACCTGGCCAAATTCGCCGTTGATGTCTTCCATCTCGAACACCTGGTCGTAGGGCACTTCAGCCTCTGCCAAAAGCACGTTCATGTGGCCTGGCATGCGACCGGCCACCGGATGGATGGCGTACTTCACCGTGATGCCTTTGTGCGTCAGCTTTTCCGCCAACTCTTTCACCGCATGCTGGGCACGGGCCACGGCCAAGCCGTAACCGGGCACGATGACCACGGTTTCGGCGTTGCCCAAAATAAAGGCCGCATCATCTGCGCTGCCGCTTTTCACCGGACGCTGCTCGGTGCTGCCGGTAGCTGCCGTGCCTGCTTCGCCACCAAAGCCACCCAAGATGACGTTGAAGAAGGAGCGGTTCATCGCCTTGCACATGATGTAAGAGAGGATGGCGCCTGACGAGCCCACCAAACTGCCCGCAATGATCAACATGCTGTTGTTCAAACTGAAACCAATGCCCGCCGCTGCCCAGCCCGAATAGCTGTTGAGCATGGAGACCACCACCGGCATATCGGCGCCGCCAATCGGGATGATGATGAGCACACCCAGCACAAACGACAGCGCCAACATGAGGAGGAAAGCGTCCCAGTTGCCAGTGAACATGAAGTACACGCCCAAGCCCATGGTGGCCAAGCCCATCACCAAATTGAGCATGTGCTGACCTGCAAACACCACCGGCGCGCCTTGGAACAAACGGAATTTGTACTTGCCAGAGAGCTTGCCAAACGCGATGACCGAGCCGCTGAAGGTGATGGCACCAATCGCTGCGCCCAAGAACAGCTCTAAGCGGTTGCCGTTGGGAATGTCCAGCGTGCCCATGCCTTGCGCCACGATGCCAAACGCAGCCGGCTCGACCACCGCCGCGATGGCGATGAACACCGCTGCCAAACCGATCATGCTGTGCATGAAGGCAACCAATTCGGGCATCTTGGTCATCTCAACGCGCTGCGCCATGATGGCACCCGCGCCGCCGCCAATGACCAAGCCGAGCAGCACCCAGCCCAAGCCATCGGCATGGCCCGCGAGGTTCACGATCAGCACCGCCGTGGTCACCACGGCAATCGCCATGCCACTCATGCCAAACACATTGCCACGAATCGACGTGGTGGGGTGCGACAAGCCTTTCAGGGCTTGAATAAAGCAAATGCTGGCAACCAAATACAAGAGGACAACAAGGTTCATGCTCATTTTTCAGCTCCTGCTTTGGGGGCTTTTTTCTTGAACATCTCCAGCATGCGCCGCGTGACCAAAAAGCCACCGAACACATTCACTGCCGCCAGCGCCACGGCCAACACGCCCATGGTTTTGCCCAAGGGCGTGACGGTGAGGGCTGCAGCCAGCATGGCGCCCACGATGATGATGGCCGAGACCGCATTGGTCACCGCCATGAGCGGCGTGTGCAAAGCGGGGGTGACGTTCCAGACCACGTGGTAACCCACGTAGATGGCCAGCACAAAAATAATGAGGTTGGTGACGGTGTGGTCCATGTTTATTTCCTTTTGACCTCGCCGCCTTGTGTCATCAAACACGCAGCCACGATGTCGTCTTCCATGTCAACAGTGAAGCCCTTGTCTTTGGGCAGCACCAGTTTCAAAAAGTCCAGCACATTGCGCGCATACAGCGCCGATGCATCGGCGGCCACAAGCGCGGGTAGGTTGGTGTCACCCACCAAGGTCACGCCATGCTTGACCACGGTTTGGTCTGCCTCGGTCAGCGGGCAGTTGCCGCCCACGCCGTTGGCACCCTTGCCCGCCGCCAAATCGACGATGACCGAGCCGGGCTTCATGCTTTTGACCATGTCTTCGGTGATCAGCACCGGCGCCGCACGGCCCGGAATCAGCGCGGTGGAGATGACCACATCGGCCTGCGCCACACGCTTGGCCACCTCGGCTTTTTGGCGGTCCAGCCAGCTTTGGGGCATGGGGCGGGCATAGCCACCCACGCCTTCGGCGGCTTCTTTTTCTTCGGCCGTTTCATAGGGCACATCGATGAACTTGGCGCCCAAAGATTCAACCTGTTCTTTCACGCTGGGGCGCACATCCGAGGCTTCGATCACCGCACCCAAACGCTTGGCCGTGGCAATCGCTTGCAAACCCGCCACGCCCACGCCCAAGATGACCACGCGAGCGGCCTTGACGGTGCCGGCAGCGGTCATCAGCATGGGAAAGAAGCGCTGGTATTTGTCGGCGGCCATCATCACCGCCTTGTAACCTGCGATGTTGGCTTGCGAAGACAACACGTCCATGCTTTGCGCGCGGGTGGTGCGCGGTGCGGCCTCCAGGGCAAAGCTGGTCAAACCGGCGGCGGCGATGCGCTGCAAGCCTTCGGCGTCAAACGGGTTGAGCAT
>Ga0114962_10003767_pt1 | contig 12211 bp, 14 predicted proteins | sample C_130820_MF_Meta_FD_87017 | JGI IMG/M metagenome (GOLD analysis project Ga0114962, IMG submission 87017) | Freshwater microbial communities from Lake Croche, Canada to study carbon cycling - C_130820_MF_MetaG | ecosystem: Environmental > Aquatic > Freshwater > Lake | place: Lake Croche, Canada... | reverse complement strand
GATCAAAGGCCAATACGCTGGACTGCGTTTGCGTTCGATGCAGGAAGAAGTCGCGCTGTTCGCCAGCGGTTTGATCCGTCTAAAAGCGCAGATTATCTGCACAAAGTTTCAGGCTAAGACAATTTTAGAGTACGCCGCGGCTGAGCAGATGAGCGAAGAAGATCAAGCCCTCGTCCCGCAAGCACTCATGCTGCTGCAAGAAAGCCCGTTGCGAAACTTCAGGATTGAGGTGGATTCGGACAGCCTTGTGCAACTTGACGAACAGCAGAACAAAAAAGATCGCGTCGAATTCCTGACTGCGTTCGGCGGTTTCATGCGCGAAGCGTTGCCCGTGGGCCAGCAATCGCCAGAGTTGGTTCCAATGTTGGTCGAATTGTTGAAGTTTGGAGTCGGAGCATTCAAGCAGGCCGCGCCAATTGAAGGCGCAATAGACCAAGCTCTGGAAAAGATGAAGCAAGCGCAAAAGCAAGCGGCGATGAACCCGAAACCCGCGCCGCAAGACCCAGAGATGATAAAGATCCAAGCCGCGCAGCAGCTTGAGCAAGCGAAGATGCAAGCCTCGGCGCAAGGCGAACAGATGCGGATGCAGGCAGACTCGCAAGCCGCTCAGGTAAAGGCTCAGATCGACACGCAGATGCACCAAGCGAAGATCCAAGCAGATATGCAACTCGCGCAGATGCAAGCGCAGATCGAAGAACAGAAGATGCAGCATGAAATGGCTATGAAAGCGCAGCAAGCCGCGCAAGAGGACGAGTTCAACCGCTGGAAGGCAGAACTAGAGGCAGCAACCAAGGTAACTGTGGCAAGGATTGGCGCAAACCCTGGCGGCGACCCGCCTCTTGTGGACGCAATCACAGCCAGCGCCGCTCGGATGGCTCAAGAACTTGGAAACGGACTCTCGCAAGTGAGCGCAATGCAAGAAGCACTCGCACAGACGCAGAACGACTCAAATGACAGGATGGGCAACATCATGACGGCGCTAACTGCAAAGAAACGCATCATTCGCGGCCCGGACGGTAGAGCAATCGGGGTCGAAGTCGTTCAATAATGAATGGCGAATGGGATGTCGGGACTTGGGACAGCGCAACTTGGGATTACGTTACCCCGATTGTTGTGCTGGATACCCACGATGGCGATTACCTTCAAAAGAAGTTTGCAAAAGAAATACAAGACAAAAAACGGCGAAAAGACGAGATTATTTATGCGTTTGAGCGAATTGTCGAGGGCAGACCAGACGTTGCGACAGAGATCGCAGCACCGTACACAGAGAAACGCGCATCGACTTTGCCAGCCATTGATTACGACAAGATGCTCGACGACTTGGATCGGGTTGAGCGGATCTGGAACCTACACATCGAACTGGACGACGAAGAAGTGATGATGCTGCTATGAAATACGTTTCGATTAACGGTGAGTGGGTTCCGATAGATCAAGTCGAGCGAACCCCGGCTGAAGGCGTGATGATCCAGCCAGATATTCAGCCCTATCAGTCGATGGCTGACGGTTCAATGATTACCAGCCGCTCCCAGCACCGGGAGCACTTGAAAAGGCACAATTGTTTTGAAGTCGGCAACGAGAGTATGGAATCCAAGCCCGTGATCGTAAAAGACACCCGGCGCGAGGTTTTGCAGTCTCAACTTGCCAATATGACCCATTCCCAAGCCAACAAAGTTTTGTCCAGGCTCAGGGATGATATTCGTTTCACCCGCAAATGACCCCCACAGGGAGCAAAAATGTCTGACCTCAATGAGATTGTCCCAGTTGAAAACGGCGATGCCCGCCGCGAGATGCTTGCCCAGCAATTCGACGAAATCGAAGCAAATCCCGCTGAACCCGCCAGGGACGATGCTGGCAAGTACGCCAAAGCCGAAACTCCCGTTAAAACGATTCCAGAAGCAGAGGTTACAGAGGAACCCGTCTGGAAGCGCCCCCCGGCAAGCTGGAAAAAGGACTATCACGAGGTTTGGCAGACCGCCGACGATAGGCTGAAGGAATACGCCCATCAGCGCGAAGAACAGATGAAGGCGGGGATTGAGCCTCTTAGGTCTAAAGCCCAGTTCGCGGATCAGATGCAAGAGGTCATTGCGCCGTATATGCCCACGATCACGGGCCTGGGGATTGATGCTCCGAAGGCTGTAAAAGCCCTCATGGAAGCAGACCACATTCTAAGAAACTCGCAACCCGCTGAAAAGCACCAATATTTTGCTAGACTTGCACAAAGTTACGGAGTAAATTTATCTGATGTCGGTGGTTTGCAACAACAGACTGCCGTAGATCCAAATTTTTATGCCTTGCAAAACGAGCTAAATTCGGTTCGCGGCGAGGTGATGGGCTGGAAACAGCAGCAAGAACAGCTACAGAATCAAGCCCTTCTCGGAGAGATAAACAATTTCTCGCAGAAGGCAGAGCATTTTGAAGAAGCACGGCCTGTGATGATCCAGCTCCTACAGAGCGGCGTTGCGACCGATTTGCAAGATGCTTACGACAAAGCGGTGCGCCTAGATCCGGGACTTTTCGAGACCGTTCACGCGGGCAAACAAGCCCAAGCTGAACAAACAAAGAGAGCCGGAGCCGATAGGGTTGCGAAAGCAGCAAGGGCGGCAGCGGTGAGCGTCAGAGGCTCCACACCCGGAGCGGCTACTCAATCCAAAGCGCAAGATCGTCGGGCGTTGCTGGCAGAGCAGTTTGAAAACCTCAGCGAACGACTCTAACCACTTTCAAGGAGCTAAAACATGGCATTTGCCAATAGTTCTGTAAGTGACATCATTGCGACCAACATTCAAAGTCGCTCGGGTGAGCTTGCAGACAACGTAACGAACAACAACGCGCTCTTGCGTAGGCTGAAGGAACGCGGAAACGTGAAAACGTTCTCCGGCGGTAACGTCATCCTGCAAGAGATTATGTACAACGACAGCACGACGAATAACACGAACTCTTACTCGGGTTACGAAGTGCTGAACGTCTCACAAAATAGTCCCATTGACACACTAGTGGCCTTGCAGAGAAATCTGCATTGAATGAACTTTGTGAATTCGGTGAAACCCTGACCATTAAGTTGAAGGCAATACCGAGCCAAGCCCAGAAATGGGAAGGTGTAACGACTAGGGTGTGACTACCCGTAGAGCCAAGTGGCTCGAAGTGCAAAGAACCCGAAAGGGTTGTGAGATAGTCTGCTCTGCATAGAAATATGCAGCAGTCCGAAAGGGCGGCAAGGAAGTAACGAATCCTTGTGAACATTTGGTAGTGCGGCACAGTTCGGCATCACCCAGTACGCTGCGGCAGTCTCTATCAGCGGCCTGGAGATGATTCAAAACTCGGGCAAGGAAGCAATAATTGATTTGCTCGACGGTCGCATGAACGTGGCTGAAGCGCAGCTTGCTAACCGTATCGGTTCGGATATCTATCTGGACGGAACCGGCAACAGCGGCAAAAACATCACGGGCCTCGGCGCGGCTGTGCCGGATGCTCCGACCTCTGGGACGTATGGCGGCATTAACCGCGCCACTTACTCGTTCTGGCAGTCGGTTGCTTATTCGGGCGTGACGAACGGTGGTTCGGCTACTTCAGCCTCCAACATCCAGCAGTACATGGATTCGTTGGCTGTGCAGTTGATTCGCGGAACCGACAAACCCGATCTGATCGTGGCGGATAACATTTATTACCGTCTGTATCTGCAATCGCTTCAGTCGATTCAGCGCATCTCTGACTCGGGCAACTCGTCTGCTGGTGCTGGTTTTGCTTCGCTGAAATACTACGGCGCGGGCATGGCCTCGGATGTGGTGCTGGACGGCGGTATCGGTTCGGCTGCAACTGCTTCGCATATGTGGTTCCTGAATACGAAATACATGATGTTCCGGCCTCATGTGGACAGGAATTTCGTACCGATTGGCGGCGAACGGCAAGCCGTTAACCAAGACGCTAAACCAACGTTTCATTAAAATGGTGTCTATAAACCTTCTCTGATTGACTTGGAAGCCCGGAAGCGGGCGACAGGGCGCAAGCGAAAGCAGCGTGAACGACTAAGTGAGAGGGCCGCGAAAGCGGAAGCGATAGTCTGAGCACCGATATAACTTTATTGAAGTCGGTGAGGGAGATCCGAAGCGGTTTCCCCGCCATCGAAAGATGGTCAGTAAGCCGAAAGGCTGAAAGTAACAGAATGATTGTGAAATTGATCGGATGGGCGGGCAATCTTACGTCCTCCGGCCCGCAATTTTGCGGCGTTTTGATCGCTTAAAGGAGAAGCAAAATGGCTTTTACTATCATTGAAAACCAAGCCGGTCTGCTTCAGATCGCCAACATCGACACGGGTGTGACCTCTCCGGGCGGCGTTTCGTCCGGCTCGGCTACAGTTATCCCGTCCCCGCCCAACGTCCTCGGAAAGATCGTGCGCGCTGACGATCCTACTTACGGCGAAGGCGAATTCATCCTGCTCGTTGGGGTGGCTTCAACGGTTGTCGGTTCGCTCGTGTCGTACAACGCAACGACCTATCAGACGGTTCTGGTCCCGAACACGGGAAACCAAGCCTGTCCGGTCGCTGTTGCAATGTCTGCTAACCTCGCTGGCACGTTCGGCTGGTATCAGATCGAAGGCAACGCGGTGGTCAAGAAGACGGCAGTTGCGGTGACTCCGCAGGTGACGCTGTTCCTGTCTGCTACTGCTGGTCGCGTCAAGGTTCTTGCTTCTGCGGGTCTCCAGGTTCTTGGAGCGCGTTCGGCAAACCTTGCAACGATTGCTGCGACTGTTTCAACGGTCACGGTGACGCTGAACCGTCCGCATCTGCAAGGCCAGATCACTTAATATGGTCGAAGCAGTTTTAGACGTTGTTGGAAATACGGCCCCCAGCGTAATGCTGGGGAACGTAAAGCTGTCTTGTAAAAGGCAGCTTTCTTGGTTCGATTTTGATGAGAAGTCGAACGAGGAAAGCATTTGCATCGTCGGTGGTGGGCCGAGTCTTAGCGAATCGTTCCCACAACTGGCGGCGCGTTTTGAGAACGGCGCTCAAGTCTGGAGCGTCAACGGTTCATACGATTGGCTGCTGGAAAAAGGAATTGTCCCAGACGGTCATGTGATGCTGGATGCACGACCGGAAAACGTGCGGTTTGTGAAGAATCCAAAGCCGCAGACGCAGTTCTACATTGCCAGCCAATGTGATCCCTGCATATTCGACGCTCTGAAGGACTTTAACGTCGATCTGGTACACGTTCAGACTGAAGGAGTCTACGAGTACCTTGAGGACGAGAAAGAGCGTCCTGTGCATCTTATGGGCGGTTTAACAACTGTCGGGATGCTGGCAATGGTTCTTGCAAAGCTGAAAGGCTATAAGCGCATCTACCTGTTCGGCATGGACTCTAGCTACTCAGAAGAGCAGCACCACGTTTACAAGCAAGAGTCGAACGATGGCGAAACAATCATCACGGCTTCGATCCACGAACAGAAATACCAAGCTGCTCCGTGGATGTGCCAGCAAGTGAAGGACTTCCAGAACATTGCGCGAGAATTCGCGCAGGAAGATGTGGTAATCGAAGTCTGTGGTTCAGGTTTGCTCTATGCAATGGCGAAAGCCATGTCTATTCCACTAACACAAAGGATCTAAAAAATGGCTATCCCTTCGCGTGTTCTCTCGTCCGGCAACTCCCCGTTGTCAACTACCAGCATCTGCGGTGATGGCGCAACGGGCCTCACGGCAACCGGCTCAACCGCTGCTGACTCGTTGCAACTGTCGGCTTGCTACAACTCAATCGGTACTGCTGCTGCATCGACCGGCGTTAAACTGCCACCGACTGAAGCGGGCGCGATGGTTGTGGTTTACAACGGCGGCGCACAAACCTTGACTGTTTATCCGGCGACCGGTTCAACCATTAACGCTGCTGCCGCCAGCCTTTCGGTTACAGCAACGACTCGCGTTCTGTTTGTCGCCACTTCCGCAACCACTTGGGTTTCGATTGCTGGTGCTTAATTTCCCCACAGGAGATCAAAATGCTTGATAGTGATATCGGTAACGGAGACCAGCACTTGCACGTTGAGTTCTACACCTACGACAAAGAGCCTTACAAGGATCGTCCTTTTGTGCGGATCATCGTCCCCGGTGACAAAACGAACGTTGTAGACCAGCCCGTCAGGGATGACCACAAAGCGCGGTTCCCGCGTCAATGGCTGCATTTCCAGATGCAAGGTGCGCCGCAAGCGATTGGCACTCCGTTGCAGGAATGGTGCAAGGATCAGCCGGTAGAGTTTACCGATTACCAGATGGCAGAACTGCAAATCCTGAAATTCCAGACTGTTGAACAAGTCGCCACGGCCTCGGATGGTCAGCTTCAGCGTGTCGGCATGGGCGCTACTGGTTTGCGGGATAAAGCGCGGGCGTATTTGCTGAACAAAAACCAGAGCGAGAGTTCTTCAGAACTGGCGAAAACTCGCACAGAACTGGAAGAACTCAAAGAACAGATGGCAGAACTGCTGGCAGAAAAACGCAAGCCGGGACGACCTAAAAAAGAGGTTTAACTATGTCGAGCACGATGCTCCAGTTGGTGCAACAGGTAACGAACGAACTCGGGGTCTCGACTCCCGCCTCTGTCGCCGGTAATACCAACCAGGACGTTGTGCAGATCCTCGCGCTTATGAACGCTTGCGGTTATGAATTGCTGCGTAAAGCTGATTGGCGCGAACTTACAAAGCAGAAAATCTTTTACACCGAGTACCTGACAACAACAGGAACGTGGACGACCGCAGCCCGCACGATTACCGGCATCCCAAGCACCGTAGGGCTGGACACGACTTATCAAGTCATCGGGACGGGCATCAACCAGAACACGTTTATAGCCTCTGTTGATTCTGCAACGCAGGTAACGGTCAATCAAGACTTCGCTGCCGCTGGGACGGCTGCTACGGCGTATTTCCAGAAGATGAGGTACGACTTTCCAAGCGATTACGAAAGCCTTGTCCCGCGCACGATGTGGGACAAATCCAAGCATTGGGAGATGCTCGGCCCCGAAAGCGCCCAGCAATGGGAATGGCTGCTTTCTGGCTACATCTCTACAGGCCCAAGGATTCGCTGGCGCTTGCTCGGCGCGTATTTCCAAATCTGGCCCGGTTTCTCCAATGCCGAATGTCTGGGCTTTGAATACAGGTCGAACGGCTGGGCGTTAAGCGCAGCGGGTGCGGTGAAAACGAGCTTCACGGTGGACACGGACACCTGTATTTATCCTTCGCGCCTCATGGTTCTTATGACGAAGCTGAAGTATTTTGAGGCGAAAGGCTTTGACACGACTGCGATGTTTAGGAATTTCGCTTACGAACTCGAGGCAGCGATGGCGCTGGATATGTCCTCTGCGAACCTGAGTTTCGCGCCGCGTCCGGGTAGTGTCTTGATCGGCTACGACAACATCCCGGATTCGGGCTACGGAGCGAACTGATGGCCCGTAATCTGGTTCAGGGAACCGCAGCCAGGGTTGCGTCTGTTCCTGCTCCCGTGGGCGGCTGGAATGCGCGGGATTCGATTGCGAACATGGACCCTCTGGACGCGGTCCAACTGACGAATTTCTTTCCCAGCGTGAGCAACGTTGTCTTGCGCGGCGGGTACATTCAATGGGTAACGGGGATTTCTGGACAAGTCGAATCGCTTGTTAATTATTCGACAGGAACAACCAATAAATTGTTTGCTTGGGCCGCAGGAAAAATTTATGACGTTACGGCTACAGGGGTCGTAGGCGCTGCGGTAAAGACAGGACTGACTAACTCCCGCTGGGAACATATCAACGTCACCACCGCCGGGGGAAGCTATCTGTACGCCGTAAACGGGGTTGATGCCCCGCTGCTTTACGACAATGCAACATGGGCAAGCGTCACCGCAATATCGACAATTGCGATTACGGGCGTTACGACAACGACCCTCTCTAATATAGCGCTGCACAAGAGCCGCGTCTGGTTCATTCAAAAAAACACTCTGAAGGCTTGGTATTTGCCCGTAAACGCGGTTGGTGGGGCGGCGCAGGTTCTGGATCTGAGCGCTATTGCAAAGTACGGCGGGACGCTTGTAGACCTTGACACATGGACGCTCGACGCTGGTTATGGCGTGGACGATAACCTAGTGTTTATCACCAGCAACGGCGAAGCTATCGTCTACAGCGGCACAGACCCCTCCAGCGCGAACACTTGGGCGCTGATCGGTGTCTGGAAGCTCGGTTCTCCCGTGGGGAATCGCTGCATGGTGAAATACGGCGGCGATCTGCTAATTATCACCTTGGACGGCCTAGTCCCTTTGGCGGGATCATTGCAGTCCTCTCGCCTAGATCCTCGAGTCGCGCTATCAAACAAAATCCAAGGTGCGATTACAACTGCGGTGACAACTTACAAAAGTAATTTCGGGTGGGAAATCCTTTATTCAGCCAAGAATAACGCGCTTTGGATCAACGTCCCCGTCCAAGAAGGCGCAAGCCAAGAACAATATGTGATGAACAACATCACAAAAAACTGGTGCAACTTTACCGGCTGGAACGCAAACGTCTGGGAAACGTTTAACGACGATCCTTACTTTGGCGGCAATGGCTTTGTTGGCAAGGCTTGGGATGAAGAATATATCGACAATACGAACAACATCACGACCGTTGCGCTGCAAGCGTTTAATTATTTTGAGTCTCGCGGTGTAAAGAAATACTTTACAAGAGCGCGGCCTAGTCTGTTTACAGACGGTCTTCCCTCTGTAGCGGTTGGAATGAACGTCGATTTCGACCTTGCAGACACAACCGCAACGTTGTCGTTTTCTCCCAGTCCTGTGGCGATTTGGGACACATCCCTTTGGAATTCGTCCATTTGGGGTACTGGGCTGCAAATCACGAACAACTGGCAAGGGATTACAGGATTGGGTTATTGCGGCGGGATTCAGTTAAAAAGCAGTTCCCAAGGTCTGCATATTGAGTGGGCCTCAACAGACATTGTGTACCAGAGCGGATGGGCTGGAATATAACCACTCGAGCGGGCGTGGGCCATTGGGTCGCAAAGCGAGTGCGTGGCGGGTATTTTGAGGGCCGATCTACCGCAATCGGGCTTGAGCGTGACGAGGAGCTTGTTGCTGGTGTGATTTACGAGAACTGGAACCACAAAAGCATTTGGTGTCATATAGCTGTTGAAGGAAGGCTTACGCCAACGTACCTGGCGGCGATATTCGATTACCCGTTCAATATTTGCCAAGTGGACAAGATTATCGTGCCTGTTGGAAGCGAGAACGACGAGAGCTTGCGGCTAGTGAAAAAGATGGGTTTTGTCGAAGAGGGCAGAATCAAAGACGGTCGCCCGGACGGTGACATTGTATTTTTGACGCTGGCGCGGGATTCGTGCCGGTACACAGGAGATCGATATGCAAAACGAATTAAATCTTTCTCCGTCACTTTAGGAGATTGCAATGGGAAAAGATAGTCCAGCACCGCCCGCTGCGCCTGACTACGCAGGCGCGGCAACGGCCCAAGGTGCGGCGAACGTTGAGACTGCCCGCCTTCAGGGGCGGATGAACAATCCCAACATTTCCGGCCCGCTTGGAAGCCAGACGGTAACGTTTGGAACGCCGAGTTTTGACCAGGCGAATTACGACAAAGCAATGTCGGCGTATCAAGCCAGCCCCCGCGGGGCGGTTCCGATGCAGAACCAATTCTACACAGAGGAAGGGTTCGATACCGCTGGCTATCAGAATGCAATGAACCAATGGGCGGCAGGGACGAACGCGCCCACGAGGGAGCAATACACAACCACCACGGGCGGCGACCAGCCAACAATTACGCAAACCCTGACACCGCAAGCACAAGCCACGCTAGACGCTCAACAGCGCGTTCAGCGCGCTTTGGCAGGGTTAGGTGAACAAGGGCTAGGGACTGCCAGCAGAGTGCTTGGAACTGGGTTTAATCCAAACCTCGCAGGGCTTCAGACAAACCTTGGCAACGCTGGGCAGATTTCTCAAGCGCCGGATCTAAGCAGATACGGTCAAGCAAGCGGAAACGTCAACGCGGGGCAGATTTCGCAAGCGCCCGAGCTTTCGCAATACGGTATGGCTGGCGCGAACGTTAACGCGCAAGGAGTAAATGCAGGGCCGCAAGCGGGGCAGTATGGAATGTCGAGCGGCGGCCCGAGAGCGGGGCAATACGGATACGCAGGTGGCGGGCCGCAGTCTGGGCAATACGGATTCGCAAGCGGCGGTCTAAACACAAGCAACGTTGCCGCCATGCCGGTCAGCGCAGGAATGACGGGCCAGCAAGCAATTATGAACCGTTTGGCTCCGCAGCTTGAAAAGTCTGATGCAGCAATGCGGCAGAGGCTTGCAAACCAAGGTTTAGTTGCTGGTGGAGAAGCGTATGAAAACGCCATGCTTTCGCAAAATCAGCAAAAAAACGATTTGCTGAGTCAAGCTGCATTGCAAGGGATCGGTCTGGATACTGCCGCGAACGCTCAAGGGTTCAACCAGGCGTTGGCAGCGGGGCAATTTGGCAACCAAGCGGTTGGGCAAAACTTTGGGCAAGGTGTGACTGCCCAGCAATTGCAAAACGCTGGCATTGCCCAGAATTTCGGGCAAGGACAAGCCGCAAACGCTGCAAAAAATGCCGCCATTGGGCAGAATTTCAATCAAGGTTTGTCTGCTCAACAAGCTCAAAACGCTGCTGCCCAACAACTTTACAACCAAAATATGGGTGTGCAAGGCTTGCAGAATCAAGCAGTCGGTCAGAACCAGCAAGCCGCATTATCTCAGCAACAAGCCCAGCTTGCCGCCCAGCAGCAAGGTTTCGGGCAAAATGTTACGCAACAGCAATTGGGCAACCAAGCAATCACTCAGAATCAGCAGGCTGCATTGCAGCAGCAACAAGCCGCACTTGCCGCGCAGAACCAGCAATTTAACCAACTGTTGCAAGGTGGTCAGTTCGGCAATACCGCCCAGCAGCAAAGTCTGCAACAACAGCTTGCGTTGCGTAATCAGCCGCTGAACGAGATCACCGGACTCATGGGTGGATCGCAGATCCAGATGCCGCAGTTTCAGGGTTACCAAGGCAGCAACATTGCTGCGGCTCCGGTCTTTGCTGGAGCACAAGCTGCTGGGCAAGCGGCAATGGATCAGTACGGGATTCAGTCCTCTAACGTAAACGCTCAAAATGCTGGGCTGTACAACCTTGCTGGCGCTGGGCTGATGGCAAATAGATTTGGGGCTTTCAAATGAACGAAACCTATAATTTCAACCCAGACGAAAAGCGCATGGCTCTGGCTGCGCTGTTGCAGAACTCAGCCAGCCCGTATCAGCGATACAAAGGGCCGATGGGTTCACCTTCATCTGCTGGAATGATGGGCAACTTGAGTGAAATGATGAAGTACATGAAACGCTCCCCGTTAGAACAAGCCCCTGTCGAAGATCGGTCTACGATGTACGACCCCGCTTCGCAGTATGTCAATTACGAGAGTTGAAAATGGCTAATCCTACAGTTGCTTTTAACTTGCCGAGTCCGTACCAAGCGGATCTGGACAAGATCGCCCAGCAGCAGAAGATGGCTGAACTGCTTCAAGCGCAATCGCTTCAGCCGACTGAGCGATATAGCTACAAGGGCATTGAAGCGCGGAGTCCTGTGACGGCTGGCCTCGCAAAAATGCTGCAAGGTTTTACTGCCATGCAGATGCAGGAAAAAGGGCTAGAGGAGCAGAAGGCGCTGGGAGAAAGGTATCAGTCTGAAGGGCAAGACGCTATTCGCCGCAGTCTTGAGGCGATGCAAGATACTCCTGCTCGTGCTGCTGTTCTTGACCCGCAAGAACGGGAACAAATGGCAGATCAAGGAACTCAAGCGCCTGCACAAATTCCCGCTCAAAAAGCAGATCCTTATCGCGCTTTAGCTCTTTCTATGAAGAATCCTTTGGCGCAGCAAATCGTAGGGCCGATGGCTACTCAAAGAATTGGAAGCCAGTTTAATATGGATGCTGTGATTCGTGCGTTAGGCGACTACGGAAAACCGCAAGGAACAGCGCCAAGCACTACTGACACAGCGCCAGGTTCTGCTGTTGGTTCTGGGACGGTGCTCGCTCCCGGTCAACCTCAAGCTGCGCCGCAAAGCCAGATTCCTTCGTGGATGCCGCCTGTTGCGTTGCTGGGTGCTGGCACGTTTGGCCCTGAACTGTTTAAGGCATTGTCGGCTGCGAATAAGCCATCTGACCTACAGCAACAACTTACTGCGGCTGGGATTCCGATAGATT
>Ga0114962_10003764_pt1 | contig 12214 bp, 6 predicted proteins | sample C_130820_MF_Meta_FD_87017 | JGI IMG/M metagenome (GOLD analysis project Ga0114962, IMG submission 87017) | Freshwater microbial communities from Lake Croche, Canada to study carbon cycling - C_130820_MF_MetaG | ecosystem: Environmental > Aquatic > Freshwater > Lake | place: Lake Croche, Canada... | reverse complement strand
CAATGCACTACCTTTTGCAAAAGTGTAGATGCCGGAACCATGCCCATCAGACATACTTGCAATTTGTGACTTGGAAAAGCCACGAAACTCAGAACCACCACCACTACGAACATGACCATTGCCAATGTCGTAGGAAGCAGCAGACTTAATCACAGCATCGTGGTGTGCATGCATGTCGTTAACGCTCTTAGCCCTATTTTCAGCAGCAAGAGTTAAAGGGCCATCAACACGGGGCATTAGTAGATGCCACCATCACGCATAAGACCGGCGCTCTCAGTGGGGCGCTCACGGCGGATATCCTTGGCAGGGTACTCAGAGGTAGCAATGTCACGAGATTCGCACCAAGTACCACACTGAGCATCCATCTTCATGCCCTTAAACACGTTTGTGTTAGCTTCCATGCCACGCAACCCACCACCAGAACCAATAGAACTATTGGGGCTCAAGTGAAATCCCTCAGGAAGGCGACCACGAAGCTCGCTTTCAGATGCTGTCCGTCCGGCTGCCATTACTTGCCTGCCTTCATGTTAACAAGACCCAAGTGTGCGCGCTCATTGCTAGAAACAATGCTAGGGATTGCCTTAGCGTCGTTAGCCTGTGCTCGCCTTGGGCGGGAAGGAAGTGGGTTACCAGCTACATCAGCAGCTTCAGGCCCACGTACTTCGCCTCTTCCAGTAGGAATGGTCACTTCTTAATCTCCGTCCGAACTTCATCCGATGTGTACTGCGTACTAAGAGGGACCGCATGGCCAGCCGCATCTGTAAGGCATCCGCAAGCAAGACACAGTATTTCGTGTATTCCGACTTGAATGTCCTTGCTTAAGCAATGCTTACAGAATGTTGGCCAGCTCATGTGGTTCCTATCAGTTAGTAATGATTTGGGTTAGTTACTCGCCCAAGTCAATCGGAGGCTCAAAGGTGGTATTAACGTCAGCCTGGAGGCGTGCACTAGATTCAATGCGGTAGACCGAAGCCTGACGGAAGACACCGTAACCACCCAACCAGTACCAACCCATTGGGACGTACCGACGAAGGTGGTCAGTCACAGGACCGGGAACGATGTGAGGCACTGGGCCGTTACCGTCCGCGATAGAGTGAGCCTTAGCAAGCGCCTGACGACCAAGCACCAGCGTACCGTACACGTTGACCGCATCAGCCGAAGCAGTTGCGGTGGTAGCAGTGACGTTAGTAGTTGTAAAGGCAACAGAAGACTGAAGCAGGACGTTAGAGGCAGGAATTGTGACACCGTTAACAGTCTGTCCAGCAAGACCGGCAACAAACGTACCAGCAGGCAGAAGCAGACTTGAAGGAGTCAGGACCTGGTTTAGCTCAGGAGTACCACCCGAGTAGGTTGCAAGAAGCGTACCGTCAGGGATACCAGTGGTACCCGTGGTGAGGTAAGTCTTAACCAGCGTGTAGGTAACAGTCGTACCAGCAACACCAGCGCCTACGTAAGTAAGGGCACGGGGGGTCTCGATGAAACGGACACCTTCAAAGGCTCCCAGTTCACCGCTCCAGATTTCACCTGGCTGCGAGTAGATGTGCGGGTCACGCCAGTTGGCTGCAGATGAACCGCCGCCTTCCGTCTGGATGTCGTAGACCGCATCTGGGTGAATGTATGAAACGTACATTCCACCAAAGGTAGGCACGTTCTGCGAACGCAGACGGGCACGAGCCTTACGAATGTCAGCAGCAGTGAGGTAGTCAGTAGCAGCAACGGTAATGCGGCTAGTAGCCGAACCAGCGTAAGCAACCTGCGTACCAGCACCAAGGGCGTTACGAGCAACTGAGTCAAGAGACACACCAGCGTTGTAACCAACCACGTTAGCAACAATGGGGTCAATCTCCACAAAAGAGGTTCCACGCAGCTTAGCGGTTGTGATAACGGCGTTACCATACTCAGCGAGGCTCAGGGTGACGGTGCTGTCCGAAAGGGACACAGCCGAAACGTCCGTGGCTTCCGTAATGGGAGCAGCGGCAATGCTGAGGTCGTTAACAATAGTAAAGGTGACCGAGGTACCAGGCATTGACTGCGCGGTAGGCTGAACATCAGCCGCTTGGTCGAAGTAAAGCTCAGGACGAAGGGCGAAGTACGCCATCCGGTCATAAGCTGCCTTAGAGAAGTCAAGTGAACCTGACTGGGTCATTCCATCGGCGTAAGCCATAATAAGTTTTGCTCCTAGTTAGAGTTTTAAAACCGACTAGTAAGCGTTACCGAAGATCAGAAACCGAGTTCGGGATATTCCGAACGCATTTCCTTCATGAAAGCCATGACTTGCTCGGGCGTGCTGGCATCTGCCAGACCTGCTGCCATCCTCTGCTCAGGGGCTACAGGATTAGATCCTGAACTCCCAACAGTGGCTCCTTGTACTCGTGTGAGTTGCCGGAGTTCAGCGTCAGTATCCGAGTTTGCATCCCGCTCATTTGACTGCTGACGAGAGATAATCCCATATTCTTCAGCGGCTGCAAGAACCGCTTCGGGAGTGACATCTCCATCATAAGCCTTACGAAACAGGCGACCAATTCCATCTTCGGAAATCCCCAACTTCGTGAATGTTACATCACGCTTAAAGGACTCTAGTTCAGCAAACGCGGAATCGCGTTCTGCCTGTAACTTCTTTGCTTGGCGAAGCTGCTTGCGGATATTTGGGTCAAGTGCCCTAGTATCTACATCTTCTACTTCATCCAACTCAAAGTCGAAATCGGAATTACTCATAGCTTTCGCTCCTTCGGTTACGCATACCCACCGGAGGGGTTGGATACGGGAAGTTAATTCTGACGCACTCACTACGCAACTCAGATTGTGCATCCCTGAGCCGGGTCGGGAGCTAGCTCACCTCCCGTGGAGGGCCAACCGCCTATATATATATCCTACCACAAATTTGCTACTGTCGTGCACTTCCTACGCCAATAACGCCCTTAGCGGTTTCAGTAAAGCCTCCACCCTTCTGGAAAGGAGCCATACGTGCCTGCTGTGCCTTCTGTACGGCCTTCTGAGCGGATACCATCTCAGTGCCTTGGTATCCTGCAATTTGGCTACCAATGAGCTGAGATTGGTTTACAGAGGGTTGTCCTATGGTTCCAGGAGCATTGGTCATCAGACCCTTGTCTTTACTGGCCATTTGAATAGCGTTTTCAAGATTTGCTCTTGTATAATCTCCAGGCAAACCAGCACGAGTGGCGTCAGCACTAGATACAATCTTACGAGCCAACTGCATAGAACCGTATTTACCAAGTGATCCAAGGCCAACTTCTTTACTGTAACCGCCAATCATGGCTTGTTCAGCAGAACGACCTAATTTAACATGACTGTATTTGGGGTCAAAGGCAGCATTAAGCATATCTTTTTCAGTCATACCATGCTGGAGCATAAGTTCTCGCTTAACTGTAGCGTCAGCATTTTTGATCACATTGTAACCATCAACAATGCGAGCCTTAAATTCATCAGCAGATACACCACCAGCTATCAACTTACCTACGCTTGCATTAGTTAGCAAACTGGGATCAATGCCTAGGTTTTGACCAGTAGTCATAATATTTGCTTTGAGACTTAAATATTGTTGTTCGCTAAAAGCAGAGTCATATTGCTTACGGTATTCATCAAGACCTTGAAAAGCATCTTTATATTGAGGCGTTGTTTTAATCCAAGCTTCAATAGTAGGCCCTGAATACCCTTGCATTGCCATAACGTAAATACTATCGCGAAGATCGGTAAGGCCCCAATTGACTATATCAGTATTACCTGCATTATATGCAGTTTCTTCTTGAGCAACAGTCGCTTGTCGAACTTGCAAACCATATTGAGACTCAGCAAGTTGTTGCTGACGTCTTTGAACTTTAGTAGTACCAATAAATTGAGTTCGCGCATTGCGTCCCGCAACAGACCAATATGTAGTTAAATTTCCACCGCCATTAACACCTTTTGCATCCGTAAGCATCTGACTTACGGCGCGATCAAAAACTCCAATTGGAACGTTGCCTGAATTGTCTACGTTTTGATACTGATTAATGTAAGGACCTGACATGCGCGCAACAAGCCCTTGTTTGTCTGCAGAAGACATATTATGAGCAGCGGCCAAAACTTCTGGAATTGGAATTTGATCACGAGGACCATACGGTTGATTAGTAGCAGGATTAATAACGTTAAATAACTTAACAAATTGTTTGCCCAATTGAATAGTCTTAACACTATTGCCAAAACCACCAGCTAAAACTCCAGCTGCTGTCTGTTCCGCCACTGTCGTTGGATCGGGCGTCATTAACGGGGGTAAAGCACCTCCCCCAGGTATAGCTGGGCCTGGCATCGGTAGACCAGTAGCTGGGTCAATTTGTCTGCCGTCAGAGTTGAAAGTAGGCGTAGCCATTATTCATTTCCTCCAAAACTTCCTTTGAGATGTTCCATTACTGCGTGCATTTTTGCTTTTGCGTGATCAGTGTCTTTGTAACCAAACGAAGGATGAGTAGCAATGTGCTTTTTCCAATCCTGCATAGCCATAGGAGCAGGTTTACCATCAGCATCACGGCCTCCATCCAGAGCAGCGGACCATTGAGGTTGCTGAAAATCAGGTTGAGCATCGTTACCAAGCATGCTTTTGGCTACTTCTGAATAAGGGGTAACTAAAGTTTTAACTGGAACACCTTTTTTAATTTGCTCTGCAAAATTAGGATACAAAGCTGCAGCAATTTGCTGAGCGTAAGGTTTAAAAGTTTTTTCAGCTTCTTCCGGTGTAGCTTTCTCCTGGACCATATGGTGTACCCATTCGGTCAATGATTCTTCTGACATGGGAATCATATAATCATGAGCCAAATTGACAATAACTTCTGCAATAGGCATGTGAGCAGCAATTTCAGGGTCTTGTTCAGCCCCTTCAGGCATACCGCTTACAGGTGGTGTGCCACCTTCAGCAGATGGCGGCCCACCCATAGGAGCAGCAGGCATTGTTTCATTGCCACCCATTGCTGCCGCGTCAGGCGGCGCAGACATGGGATCCTGCGGAGCTGCTGGATTTTCCCCTTCAGGTGGCATTGGTTGTTCAGTAGGCATAGTGTCAGTCATAATTACTTCGCAGTCTTAAATAGGATGAGCAAGTTGAAATACGGAGAAGAAGCTGTGTTGTTAGGATCTGTGGCAGTTTTAATAACCATTAGGTCTATCATTGCTTGCCATTGTTTACGTGCAGCTGAAGCTTGATTAGGACTACTCATAACAAATTTTTGATAATCCTGCCAAGCTTTGTACAAATAACCCATAGTTATGCCCATACCATTTACAGAAATTTCATGTGGGGATTCAAGCAATGCGCTATTACCCATAATACTCTTTCCAAGAGCTTCAAACCCATCAACAGTATGCATCAGAGATGATGACAAAGATCCACTTGTGTTGTAAGCATTGGTTCCACTGTCAAAAGCTTGTTTTAGTTCTGGTTTGTTAAGCATGTTGGGTATGTCGTTAATGACCCGATCAGCATTGTTGTCAATCGTAGTTGCCCCATAGCTTTCTATAAAAGCAGGGTTAGCATTACCGTATGATTTTAGCCATCTATATTCTTGTGTCCAAATGTCAGTTTTAGAAAAGTTGTTTGCTTTCATGTAATCCAGTTGAGGCTGAAGGAACATGTCTCGTGCACCGTCACCAAGACTGATCATCATTTGTTCAGTAAAATCTTGCGGTCCAAACCTTGACTTTAGTTTTAAAGCTCCCAAAACTTGTCCCATGTGTGATGAGTACGCATTGTTGGGATCGTTGCGGTTAGTTAAACGAGAGTCAATAAGATATCTAGCAGGTCCTGGATTAGCCAATACAATACCAACATTTTTGTCAATCCAAGGCTCAATAGAGCTAAGCGATGGATATGTAGCTGAAGGCATAAATGCCATTGTTTGAGGCGTTGTGCTGGTTCTTGTTACATAGGGTAATTCACCCGGATGATCTTGACAAAACTTTTGAAAAGGCAAAAAGAAATCAGCAAGTTGATCTGTACCATATTTCTTTTGATATCCCAAATACACTTGATTCCAGTCCACTCCATAATGAGCAAGAGATTCGCTGGTAGGAGTAAGCCAACCAACAATAGATTTCAAGAAAAACAACCCAGCAGCAGCAGCAGTGTGAGCTTTTGTAAAATCATCTGCATGAGTTCGCATCCATTTAACAGTTGCATCTGATGCATCTGCCCAAGCACTACGTTCGGCAAAAGCTAATTTGCCTAACTTCATCATTTTCATTTCTGCTTGGCCCCCAGGAGTGGCTTCAGTTTTCATTACACCTTGCCAATAAGCTGGGTCGCTTCTAAGACGGTTGTATTCATATTCTAAACGGTTGTGAACAATAGTTTTTTGTGCTTCAATGTCTACTTGAGCAAACTTGCCATTCAAAATATCTGAAGGTTGCTTACCTGCAATAACGTCCCCAAACCCAATTGCGCTTTGAATTAACCCTTGCAAAAACGCTGACGGAACAAGTTGCATCCACAAAGGCGCAGAAGGCATAAACGGACCTTCAACCGTGTCCATCATTTTGGATTGTTTGCTGACTCGAAACTTTGGATTGTACATGTTGATTGCGCCACGAACAATGTGATCTGCTATACCAACAATGGGTCCAAATTTAGGCATAATTAAACTCCACAAGCCCATTGAGTGTGCACTAGTTACTTCAGCCGCAGGATCCACTGTTGCCAATGAAGTAGGCATCATGTTAAGACCTATAGGCAAAGCCCCCGTTTTAAGGTCCCAATATTGTGAAATAGTATTGCCAATTAAACCACCAGCCAAAAATGATCCTGGCATCATCCAATGCACAAAACCGTTTTGGTCCGCAGCAGCAGTCATCATGTCATTAAATCCAAGTGACGATTGGATGTAGTAAGGCAACGCACCTGGGTTTTCACCTATGGTGCGCAGTACACGCTTTAACGCTTGATTCTGAGCAAAGTAAAACGGTGCAATGATGCGGAAAAGCTGATCATACATAGTTTTTTCTTGCGGGTTATGCACAAACTGAATCATGTGATACATGGCTCGTGTTTGAGCAATTTGTGATGCATGTTCATGCGTCATCTTTGAAGGAATTAAAGCAAGGTCATCATAATTAATGGGTTTAGACAAATCTTTCAAAGTTGCATGTGTAATGTTATGAACCGGCATGCCTTGCATATCAACATGATCGCCTATGTACCTGTTGTGAAAATTATTAAAAAACGAAGCAGCATCTTCACCTTGATGAAAAGTTAAATCAGCACCAGTATGATTTGCTTGTCGTGCAGCTACGTGCATTAAAGATTCAGATGCACCACTAGGTCCGCCTAAATGCCCCAAACTTTCGACATGGTGAACATCGCGATTTGAACTAAATGCTCTTGGAGCTTGTTCACGATATGTAAATTTGTCTTCAGGGCTATAGTGACGTACATACGCAATGCCTGTAAGCTCACCATTTGCATTGCGACTAACTAGCAATTTGCCAGGACCAGTGGTTTTTTCTGCAAGCGACAAAGCTTTTTGCATTTTTTCAATGTGGTCTTCTAGCCTGTATTGATCAAAATGAGTTGTTAAATCCCCATCCTTAATTTTTTGAATGCTGTCGTCTAACTCATAACCAAGGTCTTCAACAGCAAGTTGTTGGTTTACGTGTGTGCCAGTATTAAAAACAGATACCCTGTGATTAGGGTCGTCTTTAAAATGATTTGCAGCTATTGTTGAAGTGTCTGCACCTACGCCTGCAATTTTGCCACCAGAACGCAAGATACCCATTTCGCGATGGTATTCGTGCAGAAAAATTGGGTCACGAGAAAGGTAATTAACTAAAGGCCCGAAAAATCTACGGTGACCAATTTCTGCTGCTCGTTGCAAAGACTTTTTGTTTGCGTCAAAAGCAACTGTTTCCCTTGCTGGCAAGTTAGTTGGTGCATATGGAATCCACCGCTTACGGCCAACGCCGTAATCACCAAAGTAACCTGGACCCTTAAGAATAGTTTCATCTAGGTAAGACTTGTTGTTAATGGCATCAAGCAAAAACTTGTGCGGAAAATAAAAGGTGTTTTTTTCTGGAGTATCTTCCGTAGGATGTTTAACATCAAACGCTCCCTCTTTAGCTGACCTTAAATGTTCTTCTACCCCAAGTCCACCTCTTAATCCAGAGTGGGGGTCATAGCTACCAAAACCCTTAATAAGATTTTTAATATTTGCATCCTGATGAAATTCTTCAGCCCATGATTTAGCAAAGGCTTTTTGATCTGGAGCGAAAGCTTCAAAAGGACGAGCAATGGTATGCCAAATAGACGAAGTAGCTACTCGTGCCCAGTCTTGAATTGGGTCAGCACCAGGTCTAGCGCCCATACTTACAAACCGTGAACGATCATAACGCGCAAGTTCAGCTTTAGGCAACTTACGAATTTCAGCTTCTACTAAAGGCTCAATAGTATATCGCAAAGTATTTTCAACACCTTCTTCAGAAAGGTCTTGAATAATTTTGTCCCAGTTGTCACTTAAAATTTTGGCAACTTTAGGAGCAATAAGCGAATTGCTTTTGCGCATAATGCGATGTGCCAGTTCTGTTGCCCACCTTTTGTTAGATGCATCCATGCCGGTAAAACCGTTAGTGGTTATTCCACCACCAATGCCACCGGGTTCACCTGGCCTTTGTTCTGCAGAAGCAGCTTGATGATACTGGCTATCTGCTGAATCACTTAAAAGGCCATGTATAGCGGATACTCCTGGGTGCGCAATGTGGCCTTCATTGGCAAAAATAAGATCAAGTGCATCTTCCCAAAGAAGTTGACGGTCATGAGAACGAAATCCACCATTGTGGAAACCCAACAAAACAGATGTAACAGCTGCATGCAAATGACCCATTTCACCTTGATCTAATTTCCAAGCACGCTTAGCTGCGTGTGCATCCGAAAACGATCTAAGAATGTTTGCTGGCCCAACACGAGCAGCATTAAGAAAAAGCTCTGATAATGAAACACGTTCAGCCCATCCAAAAGTAGAAAGAGCTAATGGTTTAAGCAGTTTGTTGTTAATGATTTCATCAAGCAAATCTGCTCCAACTTGCTTGCCAGTAGCGTAACGAACGTCAACTCCATACTGCCTTCCCAACTTGACTAAGATGGCATCTTGTTCTTCTGGAGTGGCTTTTGTACTGACAAATCGAGCAAGCTTAGACAAAGAGTTGCGTTGTGCACGTCGTTCAGCTCGGAATCTTCCATTTTCAGTAGCTTGATCAATGTCTCTACGCGCTTCATTGCGTGCAGCATCAAGTTCACCATGTTCTTTAAGCAAACTAATAAGCTCGTGTGTTTGAACGTTTTCTAATGTCCAGTCTACGTGAGCAAATTTATCGCCGTATGCTTCAAACGTTTCGGGGCTAAACATCTCGTGCACCATGTTATCCAAATGACGCATGAATTGTTTGCTAGCTCGAATCTTACCCAGGGCCATAGCAAGTTCCTGATTCCTCTGAGATTGTTCTATTTGAGCAATTTCTTCATTACTCACTGGCTTGCTTTGCTCGGCAATGAATTCTTCCAAACTTGCCATTTTAGAAACATTTTGGCTAGCAAAACTTTTTACAATTTCATTTTGTTTTGAAACCAAATGTACGCAATCTCTGTATTCATGACTTTGCAAAAATTCATGCAAAACTTCATTAATAGTTTTGCCTTCTGACTCTAAACGGTAAGTCATTTCTTTAAATGTTTTGTTAAGCCTGTCCCAATGATGTAACGCAGCCTCAGCAATTTTTATTTCTTGAGATGCAACTGTTTCTTCTTGTTGATGCACTTCATCAAGTGCGCTATTAATTTGATCACGCAAAACTTTTCCATGGTATTGAAATACCATTTTCTTTGCGCGTTTTTCTGCTGCATCACCTACAACACGGATTTTACCATCACGAATGTCTATTGCTTGATTAGCGTAATCAAAACGCTTGCGTGTTGATTTTTCAGCTGCAGCCTGTACAGCATTTGCACTTTCTTCTGCAGCACGATCAAACTGTCCAAAAATATTTTCCAAATCATCTGGACTATCATGCTGAAGTTTAAATGTTTCTCGGTTTTCTTTTTTAAATAACCGAGTGTGCATTGCTTCTCTAGCAGCTATTCCTGCTTCTTGAATACTATGCAAAGCATCAGCGTGATCCAAACTGCTGTCTGTTTCTGCACCAAGACCTTGTCGATCACGTTCTGCATTTTCTGCTTTTTCGCCAGCATCCTTAATGCGCTTTTTAATGCTTTCCAATCTGTACAAATGTTTTTGGCGAGCGTTTTTCCCATCTATTTCAGCAGCCCAATTTTTAGCAGACTCAGATGTAACTTTTTTGGATTCGTGAGGGTAAGCTTCACCAAAAATTTTGTTGTGTTCAAGTTCTCTAGCTTCTTCACCAGCTACATAAATGTTGCCAGCTATTTCATCAGGAAATGATTCGTCAGACCAAGGTGCGTCATTGTGGGATTTCTTTACCGCATCTTCAGCAGCTTTGCCAGCAGCTTCAATGCGCGCACGGGATCTATCAATAAATCGCAACGAGCCTTTTTCAGCACCTTGCAAACGTTCTAATTCTTCAAGTTCTGCAAGACGACGAGCATTTGAAGTAAACGCTGCTTCTTTTCGTTTATATTCATGATATTCTTGAACCAAAGGATGATCAGCAGGAAGTTTGTGAATTAATTTACTAACACCACGATTTACCGTGTGGTCTTCAATAAGAGCTGATTTGGATTGCTTAGCCAGTTCGTAATTTTCTTTTGCGTTTTCAGCAAAATTGCTGACTTTTTTCTTAAAATCTTGAAAGACCCGAGTTCGAAGAGCAACAAGGTCTGTTTGCATTTGGCTGCCCTGTAAAAGCATACCCGGCATACTAGTCAAAATTTCCAGTTCGCTACCGGGATCCTTAGCATCCCTAATAGCCCAACGCATTTCTTTAGAAGTCTGTTTAATCATGCGGTTAAGCAAACGAACTTCTGGCAAACGAATGCCAGACACTTCATCAGAATCAGTTGCTGCAGCTTTAGCCGCAGGTGTTCCATCACTAAAAGCTAATTGAGAATCCTTTCCTGCTTTATCAGCGTTTGCATGAACTACAAAAACTCCGTTTTCTCCTGCATGGATGTTGCCTGGATTAAGGATCCGATTAAAACCTTCTATAAGTTTTGGCTTCATTGCCATAACTACTTGAGGAGCAATGCTGTAATCAACGGTGCGCAAAATTTGATCTAGGACCGTTTGGGTTAAAGCCCCATTAATAGTGTTGATCCAGTGCGCGGGATCAGGATTAGAAAGAAGCGATTCCGTCATTTGTTCTACTTCAAGCTCAGAAGCTTTAGAACCTCGCATTAGGTTGGCTATTGAGTCAACACTCATAGGGTCGCCAATTTGAATATGATTACGAGAAAATTGACCTTCGTCTTTTACGAAAGCTGTTGAAGTGCGCGTAAAAGTACGAGAAATTTTACGCAAAACACGAATTTGCCAGTCTTTAGTTCTTAGCGCAGTTGTTTCAATATTGCGATCTTGAATTTCATTAAAGTCTTGGCCTGCTTGAGAACGCATATCAACATTGGGCATGCCAGCATCATCAACAAGTCCTTCGCGATGAGCGGGATCCATGTATCGCATTCCCATTGCTTCGGCTTCAGCATCACGAATGCCAACCAATACACGTTCACGCTCTAATTCTTTGCCTAAAGCTGCGCCTCGGAGCATAACCCGAAAAGGTGCAAAAACAGTAAAAGAAGGTATTTGGCCAGACATCATGTCAATGGCGCGATTGTTATCTTGAACAGCACTCTTAAAAACTTGCTTAACTTCATCTACGGTTTTTGCAGCACCTAGTTCAAGAGCTAAACCAGACAATTCTGGGCTTTCGGCTTTAATCTGTGTTGCGGTCATAGTTGTCATTTGTTGAAAAGTGCGACGAATGCGTGGGTATTGACGATACATCTGATCAACTTTTTCAGGATCGGTCAGAGCCGTACCAGCAAAACCAATTCTTTTTTGGGTAAGAGGGATGCGCAATCCATCGCCACCCAATTTGCCTGACAAACCATATGCTGATCGAGCATCTCCAACAATTCCACCAGCCGTAGCAAGCGGCAAAGGTGAAACTAACCCAACAAGAAAATCAACTGCTTTGGTTTCAAATTTACTGTTTTGGATACCAGGAATTAATCCACCAAGACTTTGTTGAGAAGCTTTACCCGTGTATGGGT
>Ga0114962_10003755_pt1 | contig 12230 bp, 17 predicted proteins | sample C_130820_MF_Meta_FD_87017 | JGI IMG/M metagenome (GOLD analysis project Ga0114962, IMG submission 87017) | Freshwater microbial communities from Lake Croche, Canada to study carbon cycling - C_130820_MF_MetaG | ecosystem: Environmental > Aquatic > Freshwater > Lake | place: Lake Croche, Canada... | reverse complement strand
GTTGTAATACTAGCTGTTGGATAAGCAATACCATTTAACGTAATGTTTTGTGTTGCATATAGATAATTTGCATTACCGTTTTGAGCTGCTTGCACAACAACTGGGCTTGTATTATTGAGAGTAATAACTGCCCCGTTAATTGTAGCATTACCAGATACTACTGAATAGGTAACATTACCGTTTGTTGTAGATGTTGCATTTAATGAAGCTGGTACACCAACAGTTATGTAAGTTGGAGCAGAAACATTTAATGTTTGAGTTGCAGGATTGATGGTTAACATTCCAGATGTAATACCGTAGTACAAAGGATCTGTAATAGCAGCTGTTACCAAATAAGTGCCAGCTTGATTAGGAGATGTTGTACCTGGATAATATACAAACGAGTTGGTTAAACCATTTGGTGTAGTTGTTACTGTAGGATTAATAGCATTACCTGTATATGTCTGGGTAAGATTACCAAGAGTAATAGTAGCAGGTTGTGCTGTTTGAGCTACAGATTGGCTTGCGTTATTAGATGTACCAGCTGGGTTAGTTACTACTAATGTGTAAGTAACTGCACCAGTAGGTGTAACATAATAGCTATTGCCAGATACTACTGCACCGACATTAGGTGTAATAACTCCATTACCATTACTAAATGTTGGTGTTAAAGCAATTGCAGTACCTGGTGAGTAGATATTTGCGCTTGCATTTAAGGAAGCAATTGGAGCTTGATATACTGCAACACTATTATTAGTTGTAACTGATGCGTTACCGCTAACAACTGTTAGTATATAGTTTGTATTGGTTAAGGGAATATCTGTATAACTATTACCAGATACTACTGCTCCTACATTAGGTGTAATTACACCGAAGCCATTACTGAAGTTAGGTGTCAGCGTAACTGACCCCCCAACTGTAATAGAATTAGGAGTAACTGATATTCCGTTAGCGACAGGTACTGCGTTTAATGTAGCACCTAATGCAAACGTTAATATAGTTAATATTATTAGTTTTATTGTTGTTTTCATGCAAATATATTTAAGGAGAGTTCCAGTTTATGTCAACTTGGGCAGTTATTAGTAGGCCAAATATATTCCAAATTATTTGGAACATCTGGCCAGTACTGTTTATAATAATCTGGATGCTTCCTCAAAAGATTAGATTTGTGACTTAAATGTAAATCTTCGTTACCAATCCATTTAGGATAATTTAAAGGTTTAGTTTTATCAAAGTATGCATTTATTTTACCCCAGCAAGTATCTTTATAACCCCTTTCAATCCACACTTCACATACAATCATACCATACAGAGCAAGAGCATTTTCGTACCCTCTCCACATTTCTCTTGCTGGGTGATTTTTCCAACCTTTATAATTTGGTTTATGGAAAGAGTTTAAAAGTTGTAAAACTTCTACACGCTGTTTACCAAGTCGCTTTTGATCCAAACTTTGAGCTGATTCTCTAAAATCAGGATAAGGTAAAAATGTTTGCACTTTATTGTAGTTCTAAACTAGCAGCATCAGCATCACTAATAACCCCTTTAACATAAGAATTAAAAGCTAAACTAATCCTTACATGTTTATCAGTTTCTACTGGAGGTACGCAATGCTCCAGTGAAGAAGGAAACATTACTAACATTCCGTTTCGTACCATTATATTAGCCATATCAGCATTATATTCATTTGCTTCTGTAGAGCCTTCAAATGTTAATCCTGAGTTAAATACTCCATTCCTATCATTTCTAAATAAAATAAATCTATCAACATCATTTACAACGTCCACGTAAAGTACACCAGAAATGAAGCTATTCGGATGGTAATGCCTGTGATGAGATTCGCCAGGTTTTGACGTATTGAGCCAAGATATCGTAATATAAGGTGTACATTCATGTTTAGGAAAAATTATTTTTTGAAAGTAAGAGATAAGACTAGTTTGTAAAAATTCTTTTAAATTTTCTAATCCTGGTAAATCTAGTAAACGTTTTTGAGAACTAATTTCGTTCTCTTTATTCTTTACCATAGTTGTATCTAATACATTTTTAAATATAGATAGTTCATCGCTAGTAAAGCTTCTTCCTAAATTAGAAAGATAAACAGGTACCGGGAATAAATTTACAATTGTTTCTTTTTGTGATAGATTAAGCTGCATTTTCTATTTGATTTGAATTATAATGATTCATTGCATCGTTAAATAAAGTATCTTCTGATGAAGCTAAAAGACATCTTAACACCATTGCTTCAGATACGTTATATGATTTAGCAATTTTAGCTATCATTTTAATCTCTTTTTCATATCCTACTAATGTTGTTTTTAGTTCGTAATTATTCATACGACAATTATAATAATGTTCCTATACCCATTCAGCTTGTACTTTAGGACCTCTCCTGCCAGTAATCTTTACATCCCCTCTTATATGCATAAGCTCTATTGCTTTAGAATAACACATTTTACCCCAACTATCTAACATACCTGTTTCTGAAGTACACTCTTCAGCTACAACTTCTTTTAAAAGCTGATAACTATCTAATTGATTACTCTCTGCATTTGTCCAAGGGTTAGATTTACCTTGACCTTGTTGAGGAGGAGCAGCTGCTACCTTACCGCATGTGCATGCACTTACCCTATGACCTTCAACGTCGAATATAGGTTGACCACATCTAGGGCAAGTAGCTGCTTCATACATCATAATTCAGTAAGCTTTACTTTCTTTTCAGACGCTACAATAAAGGTAGCTGCCTCGTAAGCATTTTCATACTCGTCTTCATAGTTAGAGTCATTTAAGTTATCTAACTGATCTAGTATAGCTTCAGTCATCATTTCAATTTCTTCGCTGTACTTTAATTCAAAGGAATCAATATCCATTGAACGTTTAGCTGGTTTTGTAGTTTTGTTTTTCATTTATTTAAATTTTACCATCCAATAAGAATTGTATCGAACATAATCTTCTACTGTAATAAACTCTGCACTATCTTTATCATATCCTAATCTTTGTGTTAGGGATACTATTAAAAAATCTTGTAAAGATTGATGAGTGCTTACTACCTCTCTTATAAAAGCTATATCTTTTTTAAACTTTTTAGGAATAATAATCTTTTTATCTCGAGTAAAACGATTGGTAGTTATTAGTTCTTTGTTGCTCATCACTAATTTTAACTTTGTTCCCTATCTTAGTATCTATTGATTTATCGCCTGGCTTTTTACTCCAGTTAATAGTATCAAAGTTATCTTTGAAGTCTTTTGAGAAACAATTGCGTGGTTTAGATCCTTTTCCGGCCATATTATAATTATAGTTTATTGTTAGTTTTAATCAACTGTTAAGCATATCCTATTAAAGTTTTATTAAACTTTAGTACTACTCTTCCAGAACTATTATAACCCATTGATACTGTTTGGTCTTCTATAGCTCCGTTAGCTTGTTGTACTATATTACGCTGTATTGTAGGTATTTGGTGTAAATTCTGCGCATAGTAAGCAATTGTTGCCTCATATATATTATTAGCTTCTGGTATTGTCATATTAATAATATAAGCAGTAACAGCTTATATTCAATCGGTTACAGTTTATTATAAACAGTAACAGCTTATATTCAATCGGTTACAGTTTATCCATCTTATTTGCTAAACAATTCATATCAGCTTTTTGAAATCTAAAAGCTAAAGCAACGGCTCCTGGACCTGCTATAGCAAGCATAGCTGGAGGCATATGCATTATTATATCATTTAAATGAGGTATAAAAGAAGTACTACCTTGTAACATAGCAAGTAAACCAAATGCTGCCATAACTATAAATCCTTTTGATTTAGCTACATTATATTTTTTAACTGTCTCTTTGCAACGTTGACGGTGTACTCTTATTAAAGTAGCTGTAATAGATGGGTCCGTAGTAATCATTTTGGAATATGCATCTCTATCAAAATAAGCTAACCTTACAGACGTTCTTGCTCTTAAAGTAGCACTGCGAGGGGAACCAGATACTAAAGAGCCTTCTCCTGCAAAGTCACCTGCAACTAAAGTTTCTAAAAGCTCTTCTTGTTCTTCTGAATCATCTATTACATCTATCTCACCAGATAAAATAATTATTAAAAAATCACCAACATCATCTTTTTTAATGATAGTATAGTTAGGAGCATGCTCTCTAATAAAAGGTAATAAAGCTACTTTCTTTAATACTCTAGGAGATACTCCAGCAAACAGAGATGATGAATGAAGCTCATCATATTTAACTTTATTATTTTTAGGCATTGCAAGGGGTATATATATTTAATACATACCTCCTTATAAAGTACTAATTTAATATTGTTACAAAATCTGGTAAATTTTTAATTGACATCCAAGTTAAATCATTACCTTTTTTATCTTTAACGATACGTAAAGTGTTATTAAGTAACCCAGTTAATATAAAAATTTGCATATCTTTTCTAGGATACATTATCATAGTTTTTTCATCAAACCTATTATAATGAATAATGTATGGTGATTTTTTAATTTTACTTAGTAACCAACCATTACTACCAGTTTCAACAGCAAAATTACCACCAGGTTGTATATTAGTTTTAACATCTACTTCTATTGAATCTATTTCTAAATCATTGCCTTTTACCTGATGTTTTAATGAGTTAGGGTGATGTAATGTTTTACTTCCAGCTTTTTTAAATAAAATATTAACATCTTTTTCTCCTTTTCTTCCTATAGGCCCATAAACTGGGTATTTTTGTTCTAATGTTTGTGAGAATTTATTCATATAAAATTATTAAGCAGGATTGATATCAGGTCTCATTTTATGTAAACGAGCTCTTTTTTCATCTTCCGCTCTTTTACTATAAACATCTTTCATCCAATCTGTATACTTCCAAGCATGAATTTGAGCTTCTTTTAATGTGTCAAACTCAAATTTACCTTTTTCAGGTAACGGTACACCATCATAACTTAATTCAAATGATCCATGCAATGATGGAACATATTTACCATTATCGTGTTTGATGATAGTCATATAACATAATCTATATTGACATTCCCAAACACCAGTCTCTTCATTACCTAACCATTCGTTAGGGTATTGTATAGTTGGAGATCTATGAGGTGTTCTTTTCACCTCTTAATTATATCTTAGTTCCTATTAATAGTCCTCTTCTTCTTCTCTATCGTAATTTGGGTCATCAGAAGAGATTACATTTACATACTCATCAGCAAGTAAAGCTAATTTGCGTGCAGCAGTTTGTTCTCTTTCATTTAAACTTTCAATGCCATAGGTGGCAAGATATTCTAGACAGTCGACGTAATCGTCATGCAAGTCTTGAAATTTAGGAGTCGTTTTTGTTGCCATATATTAATTAAGTAATTCTAAATCGTTTTTAACCATTTTGCTAACTAATTCTTTAAATGTTGTATTTGGTTTCCACCCAAGCTCTTTTCTAGCTTTAGATGAATCACCATGTAATGAGTTAACTTCAGCTGGTCTATAAAAGTCTGGGCTAATTTTAGCTAATACATAGCTATAGTAGATAAACACTTCATCTACTCCTTCCCCTTCCCATGTACCGTTTATACCAACCTCTGCAAATGCTAACTCAACAAACTCTCTAACTGTATGTGTCTCATTAGATGACAATATATACTCTTCTACATTACCTTCTTGATTGAGCATCTTCCATATACCTTCTACAAAGTCTTCTGCATCGCTCCAATCTCTAGTTGCATCCACATTACCAAGCACTAAAGGATCAAAGCACTCTTGTTTATCTAATGCTTTTTTAATACGTGCTACATTTTTAGATATCTTTCTTGTAACAAACTCTTCACCTCTTCTAGTACCTTCATGATTGAACAACCAACCTTGAATAGCATATAAATTGTAGGACTCTCTATACACTTTAACTAATTGTCTAGCAGCAGCTTTAGACGCACCATAAGGTGATCTTGGTCTAAGAGGGTGATTTTCATCTTGTGGAGCATATTGCACATCACCAAACTCTTCTGAAGAACCAGCCTGATAAAATCTACAGGAAGGATTATATAATCTAATAGCTTCAAGTATGTTTAAAACAGAAGTTGTATTAGTCTCCCAAGTTTGTAAAGCAAAGTCCCAACTACTTCCAACAAAGCTTTGTGCAGCTAAATTAATAAAATAAGCAGGTTTAATTCTTTCAACCAATCTACAAATAGAATGACTATCAGTTAAATCAAAATTGATAAGGTGGAATCTAGAATTATTAATATGCTTTAAGTTAGTGTGGTTATTTACACTTAAACGTCTAACACAACCTAATATTTCTAAGTCAGTGTTCTTTAATAGAAAGTCCACCATATGTGATCCATCTTGACCTGTAACACCAGTAACAACTGCACATTTTTTATCTTTAACTAATGCTACTGCTGTATCTATGTTTATCACGAATATGTTGTCTATTTTTTTATTTGAGTAATCTTTTGCTGGTGTAAGCATTAATTTTCTCTCCGTTCATCTGGTTTGTAGTAAACAATTCTATTATGGTGTACTGGTGCAGCTAATAGTATAGCTGGATTAATATTCTTTTTCATCGTCTCTTGAAAGATATATGACATCCAAGTCTGCTCATAAGGGTGACCCCATTTAGTGTCAATAAACATCTTCCTATTGCCTTTCTTGCTAACAATCATTGGCCAGTTAGCGTAATAAACATCACCAGTTACGTAGCTTAATTGGTCCTGTACTTCAATACGATCAAATTTAGTTCTAGGAGCAAATGGATCTAAACCAGATGCTGGTAATTGATCATATTCAGGCCATACAGATGATCTTACAAATTGAGGTACATTGTACCAAGATACCTGTATATTATTATCCATATACACTTCAGTAAAAGAAAGCTTTAAATAGTCAAACTCTTCTCTAGCCATAATCCTATGCACCTTTGTATAAAGGTCCGGTACGTATCTTCTAAATCCATTACGGCAAAATACCTCATCATCTGGACCATACAATCCCATATCATCTTCAAAAAAGAACATATAATCAGCATCACTAGCTTCAAAATGCTCTGCAGCTAATTGCCTTCCACCACATATGCCACCATTCTTACCTGTAATAATATGCTCAAAACCATACTTGTCAGCTAAAGCTTTATTACCAATTCTAGCTTGCTCATCTGTTGAGTTATCAATTAGATACTTTCTTGGCTTTTCTAACCAATCTGGAGAGTTTTTAATCCATGTCTGTATGGTATGTTCAGCTTGTTGTGGAAAGTTAAATGTTAACATATACAAGTTAGTCTTGTCTACATTAGCATTATATGAACCTTTTGGTAGTACATGCTTTCTGTTAGACACTTCAGCTAATTGCACCTTATCATCTAATAATGCTTGAATGAACTTTACAATCAATCCATTTGCATCTAACTCATATCTTCTATATATATGTGGTTCTAAATGAGCCATAATGCTGAAGATACTCTCTTCAGTGCCCATATAACCTCTATTTAAAGTATCAAGGAGCAAGGAATAATATGTAGCGTTTGCCTGAGAAAGAAAATCTTTATGCCCTCCAAAAAGACCTCCCCTACAAACATACTTCACATCATTCCTTGCAAATTCATCTATAGCTTTCTTATCAAAGCCATGAATTTCTGACTTGGTAATATACTCGTAACTTAAAAATAAAAATGTCTTTAAGTATGGAGTAAGCTTATCTAATGCTTTATTGTCTACAAAATACTTTTCGTAAACTGTATTTGATATACCAGCATCTAACCAAATAAAGTAATCAGTACTAAATGCATTTGATATCTTTGCATCATGTAACATAAACATCTTAGATTGTACTATTGGATTATAGAACTCTAAAACTGTTTGAGGTGCTGATTTTAACCAACCATTTTCACCTGTCTGGTTAACCCAATTTGGATCTGTTCTAAGCTTTTGTGTTTGTTCCCAAAAAGGAGCATAATAATTGCTCTTTATATCAGCTAGCTCCATTACCTTAACTAAGGTATTCTCTCTGCTTCTTCTTTCCCAAACAAAGTCAACAAACTCTTGAGGAACATAAATGTGCATATAATGTTCCATCTCAAGTATTTTACTGAAACATTCTAGGTAATGGTCAATACTTCTACCTGGTTTACTTAAATTCCAGAGACCTGTTACAACAGTAAGGTCTTTATTTGTAACGACTGGCTTCTTCTTTTGAAGAGCAACCAAGTCATCATGTGAAAATTTACCTAATGCTTGTTCAATTGCTGTTGAGCCATACTTTTCAATTAAGCTATTAATATCGGGCATGTAAATAAATAAGTAACACCCGTTTTATATCAACTATAAAAGTTTATCATAATCAATTAGTTTTAAAAGTAGTTGTGAGCAGCCTTCTGTACTACCATTCTTTAAGTACCACTCTCTAGCATTTTTACCTATAAAGTTTAATAACTCTGTATCATCTTTTATCTCATTATATTTGCTTATCATCTTATCTGCTATAGTTTTATGGTCTTTATAATCATCTACATCTATTGCTATATAATGATAGTCTGGTATTAGAGGCTCATTAAACTTAAGCACAAATTTAGTACGCAGCAGTACATTACCTAAGCTTAATATCTCCATATCTCTATGGCATATCTCACTATTGCCATTTATGCTTATATTAATTTTAGAAGCATTTAACTCTTTCATAAACTCTTCTGTACTAATAGTAGAGTTTTGATTTGTTCTATCAATACAGTTAAACCTATTATCACTAAACAAAAACTTTCTAAATGGATCATTTGGATAGTTTCTAAAAATTGGCTTTTCTGGATTCTTTTTTGGTAAGTTTAAATTATATAATTTATCTGCTACTACTTCATGGTCAGATGTATATGATACATAACCAAATGGTGTATACTTTAAATTATCAATTGGTTTAAATTCTATATCATCTTTAATAATGCCTGTGCTTGTAATAAGCTCTTGCATTAAATCTAAATTCATATTACCATAATTAAATTTTGGATCAAATATCTCTCTTAATCTACCCCAAAACGATACTAATATAAACTTCTTGTTATCTGCATTTTCTATATACATATAGAAAGGACTAAACATACAAGAGTTGCCATGGTACTTTGGATCATTCTTTCTTAAAAGGCCAGAATCAAAATATGTAAATTTAATGTCTGGTCTTCTTGCTCTTATTTTTTCAAAGTACTTTGTAAATGTGGCTGATGGGCCCCACTTGTTATCGCAAAATTTAAATGTTATGTTTACGTTCATTCAAGCTTCTTAAAGTCAACGAGCTTGACTAATAAGTCTGCATTGCCATCTGTACAACCGTTTCTTAAATACCATTCACGAGCATTTTTACCTATAAAATCTAACAGCTCTTTATTATCTTTTACTTCATTATATTTGTTTATAAGCTTATCAGCTATAGTTTGATAATCTCTATAGTTATTAAAATCTACTGCAAGATAATGAAAGTCTGGAATTAAAGGCTCATGAAATTGCACTACAAACTTAGGTCTTAATAATACATTGCCTAGTGCTAATACCTCCATATCTCTATGGCATATCTCTCCATGCCCGTTAATGTTTAGGTTAATTTTACTTGCATTTAACTCTTCCATATATTCTCTAATTGATAGGTTATTATCTCTTCTATCAATACCATCAAATCTTTTATCAGCCATTATAAACTGCCTGAATGGATCATTAGGAAAATTTCTAAACTTAGGTCTGTCTGGGTTAATTTTAGTAATATCTAATTTAACTAAGTCTTCAGCTACTCTTTCATTCTCTGGCGATAAAGATATATAACCAAATGGGGTATACTTTAAATATGATATAGGTTTAAACTCTATATCGTTTACAGTAACACCAATACTTGTTATTAAATCTGCCATTGAAGATAAATCAAAAAAAGAAAACCTTGATTCAAATATATCTTTTATAGAATCCCAATAAGAAATTAAAATATATCTATTATTAGCTCTATTCTTTAACATACAAAAGAAAGGACCATACATACTTGCATGACCAAAGTAAGTTTTATCTCTTGCTTCTTCTCTTTTTTGCACTGCATCAACAAAGTTAAACTCTATATCGGGTCTAACTTCTTTTATTTTCTTAAAGAACTTAACGTATGTAGTAGTTGGACACCAACTAAAATCATTCCATTCAAATATGCAATCTACAATCATGGTATATATTTTTCTATTAGTTCAGGCAGATAAGGGTTCTTTTTAAAATGAGGAATGCCTTTTTGTCTATATACTGTACACCCCTCATTACCTTCATGTGAGGTATGTTTAATAACTGGGAAAGTAATAGCTCCATTACCTGCCTGCCACTCTTGCAATGTTTTATAATCTGGTGTATATTTTTCACTATATGTACTTATACGTTTGATATCATGTTTGCCAAGATATGCTGACATTAATATGTCGTCATTCCAATTATAATACTCATCCATAAATGCTTGGAAGTCTTCTTTAACAAACTTACGTTTATAGGAAATAGTCTTATAATGTTGAAGTATCTTAACTTTAAAGTTTTTTCTAATTGCAGTAATGTAATGATCTCTTACATCGTTATAGATTGGTTTCCAACAAGTTAATCCATCGTAACCTACTGCTGAGTTATCAAATCTAGATTGATTAATAACTTGCTCTTTAAGCATTTCTGGATGATAAACTAAATCATCATCACAAACAACTATAATAGTTTCTGGGTTATCTGTTCTTTGAACAGTTGGGTAAAACTTAGTAATTGGTCCAAAATCATCTGTTCTAAAGATTAAAAAGTTTGGATTGAGTTTAGTTATATCACTTAACCATTGAGGTATTACATACTCTTCTCCAGTACTCTTTAATTGCAAAGGAATGTTAAAATGTATATAATAAGGCCCTGGGTATACTTGTGATATTAAAGAATTAATACAACTCTTAATACCCGCATCATAATCAGCAGCTAATCTAGATGGAATAGTTGTTAATGATATGATTGGAGGTATTGTAGGTAATTGAAATGAATTTAAATCTAAATTATTTGGTATGGCATCACCGTCTGGATATGTCTTATTATCACTATTTTCAGCTACCTTAACTGGTTCTGGGTCTGGTTGTTTAACTGGCTCTGGCTTTTTTTCATCAGCTGCTGTAAACGGTGGTTCATAGTACCAGTGATCACAATCAAATTGCCATTTCTCTGTAAAGTCTTTTCTAATGAAACCTAAATGGTCTTTAGTCATGCGTCTAAAAACATTAAAGCCTGTCTCAGCATCATAACCTAGTTGTTCTTTAATTGGGTAATGGTGTGAAGGTTTACCTTGACCAGATGCCATATAGTTAACAGGTATGAAATCTGTTTCCTTATCCCAAGCTAACATAACATAATCAATACCTTTATCTCTCAAGTAGTAGCTTATTTTGTGATCATCACTAGCTGCTACACCCATATACTTATCAGTGAAAAAATCATCTTGAATAAACTTACGCTTGTATGTAACTGAATGCCAATGGCCTGGCACTGCAGCATGTATATCATTCTTCAAAGGAAAGTATGCATGAGCATTTAATAGTATGTACTTCTTAACTCCATTTTGTTCAAACTGCCTCTTCTCAATAATAGTATCACCTCTAAAACCAATAACTGAATATGGGTACTTTGTTTCTTGTCTAGTTAATATATACTCCACCATATCATCATAATAGACTTGATCATCATCTAATGCAATAATAATGTCCTCTGGATCAGTTGCTAAGTTAAAACAACCAACTACTTTTTCAATAGGACCTCTATCTTGTTCAATGCGATTAATAATTAACTTGTTATTGTTACTTGCTAATTCAGTTAACCCATTAGGTATTACATATGGTAAATCTCTATTCTTATAGATTTGAGGTATATTAACTACTACCTTATAAGGTCTATCAGTCTTTTGATCTAAAAGAGATTGGATACATCTACTAAATGTAGGCCAAACTGCTAGTCTTTCTGGGACTGTTGTCAGGGATATAAAAATGCTCATGGTTTTTTGTAAAAGTATCTATCGTATTCAGGCCTATTTTTCAAGTTATTCTCATCTACTATTCCGAATATTTTCTGCTGTACCCAATTATCGTTTGCTAAATTAGGTCCCGGGGTACCAGGCATTGTAATTTTACCCCATCTTATAATTTCAATATATTTTATGCAGAATCTTTCACCAGCTTGAGGAAAGTAATCCATTATCATATACCTACTGCAAAGTACTTTAAAGTTATACTTTTCATCTTCTGGCCAATCAACATAAATTTGATC
>Ga0114962_10003754_pt1 | contig 12230 bp, 21 predicted proteins | sample C_130820_MF_Meta_FD_87017 | JGI IMG/M metagenome (GOLD analysis project Ga0114962, IMG submission 87017) | Freshwater microbial communities from Lake Croche, Canada to study carbon cycling - C_130820_MF_MetaG | ecosystem: Environmental > Aquatic > Freshwater > Lake | place: Lake Croche, Canada... | reverse complement strand
TGCCAGTCCTTCTTGAACGGTGCGTCGGGCACGCCGTGATTGCGCAAGTAGTCCGCCTTCCGGACTGCATCATCCGCCGCCATCACCTTGGGCATCAAGTCCATGATCTTGTCGCCATCTCCCGCGTCTTTTGCGACGTCGAGTTGGTTTTTAAGATTAAGGTAGGTGTTTTCTAATTTTCCCAATTCGCTTGCAAAATCTTTGCCTTTGTAACCGTGCTCGCGCCCTTGCTGATGCCAGTCCGATTGGACCTCTTCAATGTGCAGCAACTTTCTTTTAGGCCCAACGCTTGGCCTGATGTCAAGGGACGGCCGCAGATATTCAGGCATATTTTGTAACGCCGCTTGCGCTTCTTCTGCGGTATCAAAATGCTGGGATTTATTAAAGGATTTTTTGTTTACTAGCGTGAACCCTTTGTTTCCGGGGACCTCGCGATCTGATGTGCGTAAGTGCGCTAGTACGTTGGGCTCATCCCAATGGCTTGACTCATAGTCGTAGTGCGCGTTGCTGGGTAGCGTTATCAATGTCTCGGTGTAATTCTTTCCGCCGGGTAGCTGATAGTCGCTGTACTTGGTTTCGTCGCCATTCTCATCGCTCTCTAGCTTAGGCGGACGCTTCGCTTTTAACGCCGCTAAGAACTCTTCACGCATCATCTTTGGTAGCTGCGACAGCGCATGCAGCCCACGGTCTTCCGCCTCTTGGGGCTTGTAGCCGGGACGCTTACTCAGGTCCGCCATAAACTCCGCGCCCGTGCCCTTGGGCCGGGGGAGTTGCTCTGCCAATCGATTGATGGGTGAATAGAAGTCTGTCATGTTGGCCAATCTATTTGCACGATGTTGCGTTTAACCTTACCGCCTGTAGCCATCCGGCTTGGGCGCATAGCCTGCAGCGCTTGCCCCTGTGGCGTCATGCTTAGGATGTTACTCTGTGGCTGGCCCAGTGGACCGCCGGGTCGTGGTTGGCCCATTGGTCCTTGCGGTGGTTGGCCTTGTGGTGGCTGACCCATGGCTGGTGGCTGACCCGGTGCTTGACCCTGTGGTGGCTGTCCGGGCTGTTGGCCCTGCGGCATAGGCATGAGCTGGTTACCCGGTGTGAGTGGCTCAAAGTCTACGCCGCCGGGGGGAATGCCTCCGCCGCCCGATGGTGGCACGAACTCTTTGATGGGCATGTCGGGAGCTTCGTCAACGCCAATGTCCTTGATGTTGATCGCGCCACCGGCTGCCTTATGCAGCATGATGTGCGCAAGCATCTCATCTTGACTTGGCTCGACGTTGCCGCCTTCAGCGTAATGGCCAGTCTTGGCCCACTGTGCGCGCTTGCGCAAGAAGTCGCCGTAGCGGTCCAACGTTTCATTGTCCAGCATCTGCGATACACCGTGCTTGCGTTTTTCCAACGCGCCCAATGCCATGGTGCGGGTATCGCCTGCCTTCTTTGCAAACTCATCGCGTAAGCGCTCAATATGCTTGCCCATCAATACCTCGGCCGGAAAACTATGCCCCAGCGATCCCAAGTATTCACCGGAGAAGTTGGTGTCGTAGGCTTTGTTGCTTGACGGTGTGAGTGTCATGTGCTCGGGGTCGCTACCGATGACGGTGTTGCCGATGAAGCCCTTGGGTACGCCGCGCAGTGCGGGATCCGTGACAGCGCCCACCACGTCTTCCATGTTAAAGCCCAGCGCTTTTTGGTTGGCCTTGAGGTAGCCCAGCCGGTCTACGATGGCCTTGCGCAGTTCTCCCGGTGTGGTCTCAAGATTGTGGCCGCGCTCGATCTGCTCATGGAATTCTGGGTGCTCCAGCCCAAGAAAGCCGCCAAACGGTTGGATTGTTTTGCCTGACTTCTTTATCTTGTGCGCACGGATCTCCGCGTTCATGCGGTCCGTCTCGCTTTGTGGCAACTCAGCCATGCGGTAAAGGTTGTGCAGTATCTCGGTCGGTGACATGCTGAAGTCTTCGCCGCGCTCACCCATGGTAACTGGCATGTGCAGGATGCGCCCCGTGCCGCCTCGCTTCTCGTTTTCCATGCGCGCAATTGCTTCGCGTGTGGCAATGCGCTTGGCAATGCCTTCACCCGACGCACCGGCGATGGCTTGACGCATGTGCTCGAGATCCCGTGCGTAGTCTTGACCTCCATGGGTTATAACTTCATTGGGCAACTGGCGTCCCGATACGCTTCGTACTTTTACGTTGCGGCTGGTGCTGTCCCATGGCATGACCATGACGCTTGCGCCTTTGTGCTGCTCCAGATCGATAGGCGTCTTGGGTGCAAGGCCGGTCGCTTCGCTTACTTCGTAGCGTTTACCTACGCTTGGGTTTGGTGACTTTTTTGTGTGCGTAAGGTAGCCTCGCATCTGTTCTACGGTTGGGTTCACATTGCCTCCAGTAAAGTATTCGGCCGGATTTTACACGGCGTAGGGATTTTCCCGCTTTCTTGCGCCCGCGTCAACGTAGTCTTCTTCGTCCACCCATTCCTTGGGGAAGTCGATCGTGAGCCAGCCAGCATCGCGCAGGTAGCGTAGCGCCTGACTCATGGCGTCCACGAAATCGTCGTGCGCTGTGCCCTCGGGGAAGCTGCAGACCTGACTGACCATGCCCTCGGCCCAGTCCCGCACGAAGCCCTTGCGGTTGCCCGACTCGGGTATCCAGACGCGGCCTGCCTTGATGACGTTGGCCACCACGCTCAGGCGTTGGATCTTGTCGGCCCTGCCCGGGTTGTACGCCCGCACTGGGACGCCTGCGCGTTGCAAGTCTTGGATCAGGCTGATGCCGGCGCTCTTGTCCTCGATCAGCAGCAGGTCCACGCGCTTCTTGTTGCGGCCTTCGCCGTATATGGTCTCGAACTCATCGAGCACCTTGGGTCGCAGGTCTGGGTACTGCAGGTGCTCTTGCCAGCAGTCGATCACCATGGCGCACATGCCGCCGTCGTCTGGCTTGAACACGCCGAACGTGATATGCGCGGTCGGGTCGTTCTGCGTCTTCTCGCTCGTTGCACAGTCCAGCGACTGCACCACGTACTCGAATTTGGGGAAGGGCTTGCCATCGGGCCAGAGCTTGAACCACTCGCGCTTGACAATGCCCGCCTCTTCCGGGTCGATGATCTCCGCGTGGATCTCTTGGCGGCCCAACTTCGTGCCCTCGTACTGCAGGATCTGCTTTTGAAACGATGGTGCGAGGTTGGCGATGTTTACGTAGGTTGATGCCGTGGTAACGATAACGTCATCCCCGTTGCGGTCGATCAGGTCCATGACCACCGGCTTGGGCTTGGGTGTGGTGGAGCAGATCACCCGTGTACGGTTGCCCAGTCGGACCGCAAACTGGATCATGTCCCACGCTTCCTGCAGGTACTCCCACGCGGCCAGCTCATCAAGCCATGCGCCGTGCCACTGGCCACCGCGGAAGCGCTCGGGCTCGGACGCCGGGATGCCTTTGATTAGGCTGCCATTGGTGAGTGTGATCTCGTGCAGGCTGCTGTTGTACTTTTCTACGAGCTTGGGCGGTATCACTGCCAGTAGGCCAGACTCGCCTTCGTAGCACGTGCCACGCAAGTCGGCTGATGTGGGCGCCGATACGAGCCAGCGTGTGCCGGGTTGTTCCCACGCCCACCAGCCCACGGTTTCGGCCGACGTGCGGGTCTTGCCTGAGCCGCGGCCACCAAGCATGAGCCATACGCCCCACGCGGTGCCTACGGGCTCGAGCTGGAATTTGTGCGCCTTCATTAGCCACCGGGCTCGCCAGTCGAAGGCGATGCGGTGTTGCTCCGGCAGCAGCGCGTACTGCTCGCGGACTTCTGGTGCTTGCAGCAGTTCGGCTAGATCACTCACTGTCTTGGCGCTTGAGTGCTATGTTTTTAAGCAGCTCGCCAAAGATGTCGAAGCTGGCCTCGACCACCACGGGCGCTTGGTCGTCGCCTGCGACGATGGTCTTGTCGCCGTACTTCTTGGGATGCCATGCTTTCAGTAGCCGCATGCGCGTATCGATCTGCAACTTGCGGTGGCCAAGCATGTCCTCTTCCGTGACGGTCATCACGTCTTCGTCTGCGTCACCCCCGCTGTGCGTGACTACTTTGCGGCCCAAGTGCATGGTGTCGGCGATGCGCAAAGTCTCCTCTGCGAGTATCTCAAAACCGACTTCGCGGGCGCGCGCGTAGTCTATTGCGAATTGTTTGTCTTCGTCGAGCCATCTGTAAATCGACGGATAGCTCGGTTTTTCTTCTTGCCGGCAATAATCGCGCAGCGTCTTGCCTTCGGACAGCCACGCCACGATTTGAGCCTTAATTTCTTCCTTGTTTGGAAAGAGCGTATCGCCCGGAGGCCGCCCCAATTTCTTTCCTGTGACCATGTAAAACTCCTAGCGCATCTTGCAGCGCGTGTGGGGCGAAGTTTAACCGATTGTGTAGGCCGTGTCAGCAGGCAGCTCTAAAGCGGCCAGCAGCTCGGCTATGGCCTCCTCCTCAGTGGCGCCATGGCCCAGCGCGTCGCCGGGCTCGTAACCCGGCTCGTAGGCCTGCCAATCAAAGTCGCGCACGGGGATGGGCGGGTACTGGGGTGACGTGCGGATGATCATGCTGTCATCTCCATGGCCTTGAGGATCGCGTCCAGCGCGTCGCGCAGTTGCGTGGCTTGGGCCACGGGGATGACGGTGTACATCCGCGACTGTAGGCCCGCGATGGAGAGCCAAACGCCGTCGTCGTACTGCTCCACAAAGATGCTGTCAGCGTCGATCTGCGGGGCCTTGATGTGAAACTCTAAAGGGTTGTTCATAGCTGCACCTCGACTTCCCCGCACTGCAGCAGGCTCAGGTCATCGCTGGTCTGCTCCAACACGCGGTCGATGGCGTCGTCTTCGCTGTACGCGAGCACCACGACGTCGTAACGGTGGTTCTTGAGGCCCTGCACTGCCACGGTGTACTTGCGGGGGGCCATCATGCGCTGAATGTCACTTTGGACCATCTGGTTGAATGCTGCTTGGTTCATGCTGTTCTCCTGTGTGGGTGTGTAGATGGGGCCGAAGCCCCATTCGGTTTACTGTTGGCAACCCTTGCAGTTGCAAGGGATTACATCGTTCTTAACGGCATCGCGCAGTTCACGCATAGTGTCATAACCTCGCACATGAACCAGATCGTCGTCAAACCGAAAGCCCTGTGGCAAATTTAGAATGTAAGAACCGGGTTCATCGGTGTCTACATCGCGCTGAACATTGAGTTTGTATTTCATGCTGCTTCCTTTGTGTGTATGTGTTGATCGGAATTAACCAACACCTCTATTGTAACAAGAAATTACAGTAAAGGGCATCCTTTGAAAACAAATATTTCTATCAGTGCGGCTTCTTCAATAGTCTTTCCCTAATGGCCTGCCCGAGGGTCTCGATATTCAGACACTCGTCTGCCATGCGTGCGCACTCTTCGCGCTCGATCGCGATGGCCTGCTTGGTGGTCTCGATCGCGATGGTCATGATCTCGGCCTTAGCTTCGGCCAGCGCCTTGTCGAATTCGCGCTGTGTGTATAGATCGATAGCTTCTCCGTGGCTTAACAATGCTCGAGCCAATTGGCTTAGTTCTTTAGCCATTGTTTTTCTCCTTAACTTTGTTTAAAGCGGTAATCGTTTTGAGCAATGCTCGGCCGCTACCTATGCTTTTAATGATGCCTTTGAGTGCGTCCTCTAATGCGTCCCCCTGTTTGCCGCGCGGCAGCAGCGCTATTGCCTTCCCAACGATGTCTATGCCCGTGATTAGCATCACGTTGATCAGCACGTCGGGGGTGGTCTTATCAAGGATCTTTCTATATTCCGCATTGAACACATCGGCCATTTGGTCGGTGCACGTTTTGATCTCTTTAACGATTTTTGGTGTTGCCATTATTTTTTCTCCATTACTTTTTTGATTATTTCTTGTGCTTGATGTTCAGTTAACACGATCTGCGTTGCCTCCACGATGGACATAATTACCCGTAGCAGGGCCGTAACCCTTTCTACTTCATCGTCTTTGATTAACGCCAGCCCCAACGCAATACTGGAGATGCCCGCGTTCATAAAAACATTTATAGCTATTTTTACGCCAAATTCGTCTCTGATTTTATCGGCATGATCTTTGAACATGTCTTCGATTATTACGGCCTGCTCGTGGATGTCGCGCAGGTCTTGCTCGGTTGGCTCGAATTCCATAATCTACTCCTGCTTTATTTGTTTAACTCTGCGCTTTTGAGTGTGGTACATCGCTTCATGTGAGTCCCGAAATATGTGTATGCCATTTTCGGGACCAAAAAATATTTGTTCTTCTTCGGTTTCGTAAAGGAAGACCCAGCCTTTTACCAACGCTACCATGATTTTCTGCGACATTGGCTTGTTTTGTCGGTAAGTAACGTCTATTCGGTAAACCCACGGCCTCTCCAAAACTTTTGTCAGCGACTTGTTGAGCTGGCCGTTTGAATCAATCCCGTATGTTTTTTTCATTTTTTACTCCTGTGATTGGCCCATGACGCGTTGCTCCATTACTTTATTCGCAATTTTGAGCTTCTTGTTTTCGGCCTTCAGCTCCTCAACGGCGTTGGTCATGTACGTCAAACGGGCCGATGCGTGCTCGATCCAGTCCGATACGTCCTTGGGTAGCCGGTAGGTCTGCGTGGACTCTGTAGGGGCCTTCACGGCCTTCGTAGGGGCCTTGGCGGGGGTTTTGGTGGTGGTGGCCATGGCAAGTCCTTACTTTGCTGCCAAAAGGTACTCAAGGTCCGCGATACGGGCTTGCAACGCCTCGATGGTCTCTTCGAGCATGGTCACCTCGTTCTCGTGCTCCCACGCGTTGTCTTCGAGCTTTTCCTCAGCGATCAGGCCGTCATCGGCCTTGGCCATGAGCTCGGCCATCGTCACGTGGCCGGTAGCGTAGGCTGCGCGTTCCTGTTCTGCAAGTGTCAAGTGGGTCATGTCATCTCCTGTTGTGGGGGCCGAGGCCCCCGGGTTTGTTATGCGTATGCGTGCTCGTGGGCTGCGATAAACGCGTCCACGCCACCGTCAAGTTTAAGCGCGGCCATGGAGTCGGCCAAGGTCCAGAGGGCCTTGTTCAGCTTCACGTTTTCGTTGACGCCACCCACTGCGCGGGTTGTCATGCGACGGCCGGTGTTGCTGCGTCCGGGTACGCCGCCCTTGAGCATGTTCTCCTGCACGCGGTTGAACACGGTCCAGAGGTCGTCCTTCTTGTCCTGCCAACGGCTGGGCAACAACAAGTTCTGCGCGTTGACGGGCTTCTCATCGCCCCAGCGCAGCTGCATCGCGGACTGGGCGAAGGCCGTACGCTCTTCGTAACTCAGCATTACATTTTTGTAATCGTTGATGCGGTAGCCGATCTCTTCTGCGTCTTTGAGCACGCGGGTGGCGCCTTCGATCACGTCGTCCACCACGCTGCCGGTGTGGCGAACGCGGATGTTGTTGAACATGTCGCCGGCGATCAGGCCGTTGGAGCACACGAAGCGGAACACGCCCGACATGATCTGGTAGCTGCTCGTGCCGTCGTGGCTGTTGAGCAAGATGATCTCAGGAACTTCTTCCTTGGTGGCGATCGAGTCCGCGTGACGCATGCGCACCATGTGCTTGGTGTGCTCGCGCTTGCCGGCGTCGCGTACCTTGGTCTGACGGATCTCATAGGGCTCAAAGCCCTCGCTGCGCAGGCCGTCGATCACTTGGATCGTGGGGATGAAGCTGTAGCGCTCACCACGGCTCTCGTGAGCCTCGCTGGCCATCACGCTGGGCGCGTGGAAAGCGATCTGGTCGTTGGACAACGCTGTTTGTGAACGGAAGCTGGACTGCTTGGAAGAGGATGCGTAACGGAACATGTTTTTCTCCTTTGAATTAACGTGAGCTAACGCGTACCGACACGCTGTTAGTGTTTTTGGTGTAGCCATCGTAAACGTCTGCACCGTTCTTTTCGATAAAGAATTCCTTATCGAAGATCTTGCGGTCGGCGTCGACCAAGGTTGCCTTGAACAGCGAACCCTCGATGCTGACTCCGCCTTCTTTGATCGCGTCTTTGATCGCGTCGACTTCTTTTGTGAGGTCGGCGATCTGTGCCAACAAAACGCCCAAACGGTCAACCGAACCTTCGGTCAACTCCACCACCATCTTTGCTTTAGCCATTTTGATTTCCTTTGTGTGTATGTGTCATCGCGTTGTTGCGATGGATGAAGTGTACACGGCTTTTGGTGTTTACAACATCTTTTTTGTAAAATAAATTTATTGTTATCCTGAATCTGTTAGTTTTTACCTATTAACACCAAAATCCCGTTGCACCATGCACCATACCCTAAAGGGTTATGGTGCATTTGGTGCAGATGTGCACCATGCACCAAACTTCTTGGTGCAGTGTTTGGTGCAAATGGTGCAGTAGTTTTTTGCATGTTTGTAATTTTTTACACGGGCAAACTGACGTGGCCCTGCGGATTTACAACTAAAAATCTGTCAGCCACCAGCTCATTGAAGTCCCTTTTTGTGTGTTGTTTTCGCAAATCGCGCTTGCCCGGAACGGGGATATGTGGCAAACGGGAGATGACTGCGGTGGTCAATTCAGACGTTGTGAGGGGTCCGTTTGATGCGTCCAAGAGCTGGTTTGCCGTGTCCATAATGACCTTCTTTATCTTGCCAGAGGGTCCTTGGGCGGCCACAATTGTCTGCCTACTGCCATCAGTAAAACGGATCACGCAAGTGGTCTCGTTGTCACCATCGTCGTCGAGGCCCACCACGATTGTGTCGAGCTGGAAGCCAAATTCGCCGCCGTCCGCGCCGCCCTTCATCTTCGTGATAGTGGCCAGCCGGTCCTCGTCAGCCCGGATGATCTCGAACTCAAAGTCGCAGGCAGCGCGCAGGCCAGACCACCCACGGGCGCCACGGCTCTCGTCCTTGCCACTATGGTGGACTAGGCCAACCATCGCCCCTGTATGCCGGGTTATTTCCTTGCAGTGGCCGAGCACCTTGCCCATGTCTTCGCCGGAGTTCTCGTTGCCCCCGGGCATGACCTGAGCCAACGTATCAACGATCACGATGTCGAACTTGCCCTGCTTCTTGATCTGCTTGACCACAGCGCGCACGTCTTCGATTTCCAGAAAGTTGGGCGCGTTGGAGATGAAGTACATGTTGGAGAGCTCCGCGGCCGTGATGCCGTGGTGCTGGCAGTAGCCCTGCACGCGCTTGCGCATGTCCTCTTGGCCCTCGGCGGCCACCCAGCACACGCGGCTCTTGGTGGTCTTCTTACCACACCAGTCGATGCCGCGGGCGATGGCCGCCATCATCTCAAACGCGAAGAAAGATTTGCCGGAGCCAGACGCACCGTAGAACACGCCGACATTGGCGTTGGGTAGCACGTCCTTAATGACCCACGACGCCTTGCGTCGGACCATGAATTCGGCCGCCGTTTCGAGCTTGAACCTGTCTTCTTTACTCTCAGCGGCGGCCTGTGCCTTTTTTGCTTGTTTGACCACCTCGGGGTCGTTGGATAGGTCGTCGAAGTCAGCGAGTATGGAGTCCTTGGTGACGGCCTTGGGCTTGGCCTTCTGGCAGTGCTCCACCCAGAGGTAGGTCAGTGCCCGGTCTTCGTCGTGTCTGCGGTGGCTCAGGGCGATGTCCATGACCGGCTGGCTGTTGGCCAGAATGCTCAGGACCATGGCGTCGCTGTAGCCGGCGCTGTAGAGCTGGACACCCGCCGCGTGTAGTGCACCCGAGCGGTCGTCGACGTCTTCGCCGGGGCCGTGCAGCAGCAGCTCACGCGTTGACTCAGGGATGTCGAGGTCGGCCACGTCGGGCAGCGCTATGTCGGCGATGAGCTCGGGCATGGTCAGCGGGATGACGTTGGCCTGCTGGCGGCCCTTGCCGTAGCGGGTGAACAGGGAGGACAGGATCTCAGCGGGGGCCTCGGCCATGGGCAGGGGCGTTGGCGTGTCGCCAGTGATGGTCAGGAAGCGCGGGGCGTGGCCACTGTAGACCTCGATGCCCACGTCGTGGTTGTTCCAGTCGCTGTCGAACGTGCCGGAGCACAGTACGCGCAGGCCGTTGCCGCTGGGGCTGACCTCGCTGTAGCTGGCCATGGAGTCGACGATCTCTTGGGCCCACGGCTGGGGCACGCCGTTGCTCACGCAGTTGTCTAGGTCAATGCCCACCACGCCCTTGATGTCGGTGAGCACGAAGCCCAAGCCGGCGTACTTGGTAGGGTTAAGGCGCAGCGTGCGTGCCGCGCTCTCGAAGTCCACCCACTTGCTGACGTCCTTGGTCGACAGGCCGTAGTGGTTGGGATGGTAGGGGATCTTGTCGTACTTCTCGCGTGTCTCGTTCCATACTGCCTTCCATGGGGCCCATCGGCGCATGGCCTTGAGTTCCTGTGGGATGTTCTCGGCCTTGAATACGCGCCCGATTGGGGGCAGCTCTGGTGTTGTTCTTGTCATCATTGCAGTCCGATGTTCAGCGTCCAAATAAAGAAACAGCGGCAGGCTCGGACTGGAAGCTCTTCGGGCGTGGGATCAGCACACTCTAGCCGTGTTCGGGGGCGATTATAGGTCCGCTGGTGAGAGCAGATCGATAAGCGCGGGGTCTATCAGTATAGACCTGTGAACGCCGGTGGCCTGTTCCACCGCACGTATGTGTTTGACGGGCACGAAGCCCGTGCGCAGCCATGCTGAGACGTTCTGTTGCGTGACGCCCAGCGCGTCTGCGAGTGCGGCCTGTGAGCCGATGGCCGCGATGGCCTGCTTGATTCCTGATATGTCAGACATGTTTATCTTTCGAGTTGGGTCGGGGGCAATCTTCGGGGGGCACTACAACGCACCAGACGGCCTGTATCGGCTCTCGGTGCACTGCCGCCTGCCAGCGGTCGATGTACGCATCCGGCATGTTCTTCAGGGCCTTGCGCACGGACTCCGGGCTAAAGCCCGTGAGGTTGGATAGCGACTTGACCGTGAAGCCGTCGTCGTACCTGCGTAACAGCGTGCGGATCGATGGATGGGCAGGTGCTATCACGTTGGATACCCCCGGCTTGGTAAGCGCAACGCATCCGTCGCACCGGGGCGCGTTGGCTCTGTGCGCTCGGGCACGTAGTACTGGCCATCGAGCAAGTGAGAGAACGTGCGTGGCTTGGCCACGTTCTCCGGCGGAGCTAGTTCCTCCACCGTCGCACACTCCCGGTCCAACCACTTAGGGTGCTTCATGAGGTTGGGGTTGCCTGCTGCTAGTTTCATTCTGTCTCTCCATCAAATTTGAGCTGGGCTATTTGGTCTAGTATCCATTGGCAGTCCTGACGAAGGGCGTTAACTATAGGCACCGCTTCAGCATCAATAGTTTTAAAGTTGTCGCCGTGGTAGCCGTAGTGGCCCACCAACTCAGTGAACAGGTCTCTGAGTTTCATGTTAATTGTTAGCATTACTTCTGTATCTATTTCGCGCAACGCTTCTGAATTCCATAGGTCGGCTACCGCCAAAATATGTTTTTCAATATTTTCTTCAATACATTCGTTAGTTGCGTAAATGTTAAAAGTGAAATGCCCTTCGAGATTAACTTTCCCGCTCATTGGGCACTCGTCTATTTCAAAGCTAATTGATTTCATTTTGGTTCCTTAAAAAGGGGCGCTAGGCCGTTGCTCTTGCTTCTGTTGTTGATATGCCTTCTCTTGTTCCTTAGTCCAAGGTACGGCTCCGGTGGCTGGTGGGAAAGGCCATGTCATGTGTTCTTCTCCTTGAGTTTGGCTTCAATGGCTCGGGCAAATTTCAGTTCTGAGAAATTATTAAAACCATCCGTTGCAATTACTTCGGCCTCGCATATTTCCGCAAAAGTCAGGCTAACCCAAGGTTGTTGATAGACTTGGATGTCATCGTCTTCGTCTTTGGGATGTACTGTGTAAAACCCTTCTTCGTCTAAAGCCGCAGCTTTTTTGCTTTGGTAGCCCGTCATGTGTTCTCCCGTGGTGGTGTGCAAGTGTGAATCACGGTCAGGTCTGCTGTGCGCTTGCCGCAGCGGGAGCAAAAGTTGCGTTCTTCCGGCTGTGCCAAGGCTGCTTTACATTTCTCAATGATTTTGTTGTACACAACAACATAGGCATGACGTTCGTTCTCTGCAACATAATGCTCATTTTCCATCAATGCCTCAAGCGCAAGTTTCAATGCTTCTTTCATAACAAAGCCTTCCATAAAAGCAAAATCCAACAACTTGCGCCGATTGTCAGAAACGCCGCATAAATAGCAACAATTTGAAACTTCATGCTTCCTCCCAATGT
>Ga0114962_10003752_pt1 | contig 12232 bp, 8 predicted proteins | sample C_130820_MF_Meta_FD_87017 | JGI IMG/M metagenome (GOLD analysis project Ga0114962, IMG submission 87017) | Freshwater microbial communities from Lake Croche, Canada to study carbon cycling - C_130820_MF_MetaG | ecosystem: Environmental > Aquatic > Freshwater > Lake | place: Lake Croche, Canada... | reverse complement strand
TGCGCTCTGAATAAAGCAAGACCACCAGATTTTTCATCTGCTTTATTTTCTGCGATTAACTTTTTAGCTTCATTTAAAAAACCATTTACAATTTTACGTTGTGCCTCTACTAAGCGTTCAATACGAGGCTTTAAGAAATGGTATTCTTGATCATCCCCTTTAGGAACAGGTCCAGAAATAATTAAGGGAGTTCGTGCGTCGTCAATTAACACAGAGTCCACCTCATCAACCATAGCAAAATGGTGTTTGCGTTGAACCATTTCCTCGGCTGTGTGAACCATGTTATCGCGCAAGTAATCAAACCCAAACTCGTTATTGGTTCCGTAAGTAATATCTGCTAAATAAGCCAATCTGCGTTCTTCGGTATTCGGTTGGTGCTTGTCAATACAATCCACCGTCAATAGTAAGAATTCAAATAATGGTCCGTTCCATTCTTGGTCACGACGAGCCAAATAATCGTTTACGGTAACCACGTGCACTCCTTCTCCAGCCAACGCGTTTAAGTAGGCAGGTAAAGTAGAAACTAAGGTTTTACCTTCCCCCGTAGTCATTTCCGCAATTTTTCCTTGGTGTAGAACAATACCACCAATCAATTGAACATCGTAATGTTCCATGTCCCATCGAATCAAATTACCAGCAGCATCCCATTCATTTTTCCAGATAGCTGATGAACCATCAATAGTTACATAGGCTTTAGTAGTTGCCAAAGTTTTGTCATGTTCGGTAGCCGAAACAGTCAAGGTGGCATTGTTTTTTAATCGACGAGCGGCTTCTTTTACTACTGCAAAAGCTTCTGGCATAATTTCTTCCAGCACCACTTCAATTTCTTTGTCGCGCGATTTCTTTAACTCATCCAATTGTTTGTAAAGCGTTTCTTTCTCCTCGGGGTCGGTTTCAGGACTTTCAGAGCTAAGCTTTAATTCTTCAATTTGAGCATCAATTGCTTTTAACTGATCTTGAATACGTTGACGAAACTCGGTTGTTTTAGCACGCAGTTGGTCGTGAGACAGGCCTTGTAACTGCTTAAAACAAGCATTAATTTCCTGTACTTTTGATTGTAACTCCTTTACATCTTTTTCACTTTTATTGCCACCGAATAGTTTAGAAAGAAATCCCAGCATGTCGTTTTTGGTATTTATAAAATTTAATTAATGCGTCAACCCATTTAGTTGTGCCTTTCCCTATCAAATCAAGTGCCTCAAGACAAACTGTCAGCCTTTATTTGAAAAGTTATCAAATGTAACGGGAGCTATTGATATTTCAAAAAAGAATTCGATTTATATATTTTAAACTATGAACACTAAAGGGTCGGTATGTATTTAATGGAAGTGGCTTCGATTCGGCTAAAAGTCCTTTTTTTTACATGAAATTCGAATTTAAAGTAATAGCTGTCCAATTTTGAAATAGTAAACGCTTGCTGGGTAGGGTTTCTAGACAATTATAAAATAGTTGGCAAGAAGCAATCAGAATAACAAACTTATTGGTAATTTTAAACGTAAGTATCTAATAACCGCATACGCATGAAAAAATATTTTGCTCATCCAATTGCCTTTTTTGTTCTTGGTTGCCTTCTTTCGTTGTTTGGCGTCGCCATCGCCTATGGTACTTTTTTGCCAAAAGCTCCCGAATTTAAGCCTAATACCAATGCCAGCGATTCATTTCAAACTTTAAAAATTACCCCTCCTATATTTCCAAAAGAGGCCAACTTTGCGGGTGAAAAAGTGCCTTTAGAATTAGTAGATATTCGTGAACGTTACGATCGAGAATTATTAATTAATACCTATTTTCAAGGAAGTAATTTGTACAACATGAAATTAACGGCACGTTGGTTCCCTGTTATTGAACCCATTTTAAAAAAGAATGGAATCCCAGACGATTTTAAATATTTATGTTTAGCAGAAAGTGCTTTACAACAAGTGGTTTCAAAAAGTAATGCCGTTGGTTTTTGGCAATTTTTAGCCGAAACAGGAAAACGAAATGGATTAGAAATTAACGACGAAGTAGACGAACGTTATAATGTAGAGTTAGCCACAGAAGCTGCTTGTAAGTATTTCATAGCAGCCGACAGTATTTTTCATAACTGGACCTTAGTTGCTGCTTCTTATAATTGCGGCACCAATGGTGTTTCTAAGTTTATGGAAAATCAACAACAAAGCAATTATTACGATTTGTATTTGCCCGATGAAACCATGAGATATGTGTTTAGAATATTGGCCTTAAAAGAAATTTTTCAACATCCACGTCGCTACGGTTTTATATTAGAACCAACCGATTACTATCCTGCTATTAATTATCAGACAATCACTGTTTCAGATCCCATACCTGATTTTGCCAATTTTGCAATAGAGCATGGCACCACTTATAAAATGTTGAAAGTGTACAATCCTTGGTTACGTAGCAAACAATTAAAAAACACTAAACACAAATCCTATGATATTAAATTGCCTGCATAAAAATAAAGGAATTAAAAAAGTCGAAAAATCTGATTAATAATAAATTTTAATTTCTACGGAATTGAACTTATATATTATTGGAAATTAATAAAATTTATGGTATTGCTAGCACCCATCATCTATAAATTTGATTGATACATTTTCATTGTTGCACTATTATTTTTTTAGTAATTACTGCATTAGTAGTTTCACACTTTAAGGTATAAATGCCTGTTGGTAATAAATGCGTATCTATAGTGGTTTGATTGTTATTTACTAATTGGGAATAAACACAATTGCCAATGATTGAATACATACTTACTACTTTAATTTCAGTAGAATAATTTACTTTTAATAAATCGGAACAAGGGTTTGGGGAAATCAAAATAGCTGCTTGTTTAATTCCTTGTAATCCATCAACTCCTAAATCATATAGACTTATATCATCAAATAATTGATAGGCTTCTGTTTGCGCACCTAAAATAGAAGTGGTATCATCAATTGTATAAACCGTTGTTTGAGCATCACTATAAAAATTACCTATAGTTATGTATTGATAAGCAGAGTCCGCTACAAAATCTTGTGTTAGTTCTGTCCAATTTAAGGTATCGGTTATTACTTGTGTAAAGTTTATTTGTGGCTTTTGTGGTTTATATATAAAATTAGGTGCATACACTGGCGGGCCTAAAGATGGCAACGAATCATTGCTTATAGGCCAAGTAGTAAATAACACCCCGTCATTATTAATACCCAGTTTAAATTCGACACTTGATATACTTGAATTACCCGCATTAATAAACATGCTAAATCGATAACGATGCCCAATAATTAAAGTATCTAATAAATGTTGTTGAAAATACTTTCTTAGATTAAATCCCCCAGTATGTAAATTATTATAAAAAAAAGCAATGTTAGAAGCTCCAATTTGTCCTATCCCATTATGTGCATACTGAAATCCACCTGCTTTAAATAATGGAGGACAAGATGGCCCCAAACATCTATGCCATAAATCTGGCGCAAATAGCGTTGGTGATTTCCAACTAGTGCAATACGCTAATTGTCCAAGTGCAGTTGGACATGAATCTATTAATTCAAAACCAGGATTGCTTATGAGGTTTTGGGCATTAATTGCAGCTATTTTTAGTACCATTAATACCCAAATGAAAAGTAGCTTTTTCATTAGTGTTGTATTAAAAGTTTGCTATGTTGTATGATGGTTCCTGTTGTGCAGTGTACAGTATAAACTCCATTTGGTAAAGCATCCGTACTAATTGTCAATCTATTAGTATTTACTTCTTTTTCTACTACTACTTGACCAATTAAATTAGTAATGCTTACTTGTTGTATACTATTATTGCTTTCAATAATTAAATTAGTAGTACTTGGGTTTGGATAAATTAATAGCTTTTTCGAATCAGATAGTATACTTGCTGTTTTTTGAATTCGTTGGGTAATGGTCGTTTTTGATTGTCGCATTCCTGTGCTTTGATTGCAAATTTCATTGTCATCCCATTCAGTATCAATTTGCTGATCATTATTTTGTAATAACATGCGGGCCCTATAAACATAATTGCCATATAAGAGTGGACATTGATTAGCAAAGTAAAGTAAATTAGTGGTTGCAGCACTGTCTGATATTGGTTCATAATTCTGCAAGAGTAAAAGAGTTGTGTTATTTACCCCAACTGCTGTTTCTATTGATTCATTTTCAATACTAATTGAATTGTTTAGGTCATTTGCATCATTTAACAAGGCTATATAAGTACTGCTATCATTGGCATTATATAAGGTATCCATTGCTTTTGCAATTAATTTATCAATAGCGTATAATATTCCAATAGCATGCGTACTGTTTAATTCCATAAAAGCAGCTAACGAATCGCTGGTAAATGTAGAATCAACATAACTGTTATAAAATGATTGCTGTTTTAACCAATTCAAATTTTCTTCTAATGGGCTTGGTTCTTCGGGCAATTCTGTAAAATCATCGATATTGGTTATATCTGCCGGAGCCAAATTGGAAACAATGCAGGCAGAAATTAATGGACTACTATTATTGCTGGTATAGCCAAAAGCTAAACTAGTAAAATCACTTCCATTGCCATTTGGATGATAACTACTGCCATAATTGCTTTTGTAAAATAATTGTCGACCTGCTAAATTGGAAAACCCTTTACTGTAAATTGAAAAAGGACCTAAATTAGAATTATAAACCTGAGGTGTTGGTAATAAAAACTTATTCCCATTAAATATTGTTGCGCTTCCAATATTGCCGATATCAGCTGAATTATCTAATTGAATTGCTGAAACTCTATGATTGATAAATTTATTTGCTCCTAATAAATTTACAGGATAACAAGCCCCATTAAAGTTAAGGCTTTTAAGGAAATAAATAAAGTAGTTTTTCATGGGTAAAATGTTTTAAGTAGTTATTTAATTTAGAAATTGCCTAAGCAATATAACAATAATTGATGAATGTTACTATTAAATAAACCGTGAATCAATTAATTGTAAACGTACCTTCGAAAGTTTCGCGAAAGGGGGTGGCAGTACTAGCGCCCACCTTATGAATCAGAGCGTGAATGAGAATGAGAGCGATGAGGTCTTCCTTCTCGTTCTGTTTCTGACACTGGTTCAATTGGTGGGGATAGTGCAGAACACCCGACCCCCACCGTAAGAATCAGAATGACAAGGAGAACGAGAGCGTTCCTTTTGCTGTGCTCTCATTCTGTTTCTCCGTCTGATTTATATGGTGGGGTTTCGCCCAAATTGTATTAATAAAAACGAGAATTAGTAAACAGCACTTATCCTTTTTTAGCAAACCAAGATGCTATTTCTTCCAGCTTGTACTGCACAAAAGTAAGCTTGCCCGAAGGGCTAATATATGGGGTTTCACAAGCAAACAATTCATCTACCAATAACTTCATAGCATTTAAACTAAGCGCTTGTCCGCTTCTTATAGCTCCTTGTGAAGCCAGCACTCTTGCAACATTACTTTTATTATCCATTTTGGACGCTCTGTTTTCTCGAAATTCGGAAATTATTTTTTCAATAAACACTTGTTCACTCACTTGATTTTGAAAATCGGCAGGGATGCCATGAATGGCAAACGTATGTTGACCAAACGGTTGAATATCAAAACCAATCGCATTTACCTCTGGTAATAAATCGCTAAGGATAATAGCATCCATAGGACTTAGCTCTATTTTTACTGGAAATAATTTGTGCTGCATATTGGTGGTTTGCTTTTCCAAATGCGCTAAATATTTTTCAAATAAAATACGTTCATGGGCGGCATTTTGATCCAACCATAAAACACCGTTTTTAATCGGAACCAAAATAAACCGTTGCAATAATTGCGTGATGCCACTTTCTAAATAAGGAGTGTCGTTGTTGGGAAACAACTCGGAAGGAGGCGTCTCTGCATCTTCCTTAAAGGGTTGATTGGTAAAGGGAGCAGTGGTTTTTGGAGCTTGTTTTTCGCCATACAACGTTTGCCAATGTTGCAAATTAGAATTGGCTTGTGGCGAGTCGTGTGGACGAAAATAATGGGAACTGGTATCAATTTTATTTAAAAAAGAAACGTCTTGATTGGGGTGTGTTTTAAAAACCTCCATTCTACTAAACGAAGTTTCTTGATCAAAATCTAAGGAAGGAGTGATGCTGTATTGTCCTAATGCTTTGCGAGTAGCTGAATTTAAAAAACTATAAACAATGCGTTCGTCGTCAAACTTAATTTCTTGCTTCGTAGGATGCACGTTGATGTCGATGCGCGCCGGGTCAACATCAATAAATAAAACATACAAGGGGTAGCTATCGGGTTGTATTAACTTTAAATAATTTTGCATAACCGCATGATGCAAATAATTACTTTTTATAAATCGATCGTTCACAAAGAAAAATTGTTCGCCTCGTGTTTTTTTGGCAGAGTCGGGAGTGCCAATAAAACCAGAGATATTACACACCGAAGTTTCTTCGTGTACATCCACCAACTTATCTCGATAGCTGTTGCCAAACAATTGTACAATCCGCTGTTTAAGATTTCCGGCTGTTAAATGGAATAACTGATTGCCATTGTGATGAACGGTAAAAAAAACATTCGGATGCGCCAATGCAATGCGTTGAAATTCGTCTAAAATATGTCGCAATTCAATTTGATTCGACTTTAAAAAGTTTCGACGCGCAGGTACGTTAAAAAATAGATTTTTTACTGCAATAGAAGTTCCAACCGGAGCCTGACAAGGACTTTGTTCTAAAACAGCACAACCTTCATTGATAATAAAAGTACCCATTTCTTGATCCTCCATTCGGGTTTTCATTTCTACCTGCGCTACCGCTGCAATGGAAGCCAATGCTTCACCACGGAAGCCCATGGTGCGAATGGAAAATAAATCATCAATTGATTTTATTTTGGAAGTGGCATGTCGTTCAAAGCTCATACGAGCATCGGTAACACTCATACCAGAGCCATCATCAATAACCTGAATTAATTGTTTTCCGGCATCTTTTATAATTAGCTGAATGTTTTGAGCACCGGCGTCTATGGCATTTTCCATCAACTCTTTTACTGCCGATGCGGGTCTTTGTATAACCTCGCCTGCTGCTATTTGATTGGCAATGGCATCGGGTAATAAATTTATCTTATCTATCATAGTTCAAATTAGAACTGCAAAGGTACTAGCTTTGCGTGAAAGGAGAATACAATTTTCAAACAGTTTCTGTAATTATATTTAATGTGTGGGTGTCAGCTGCGCTGCAACGGTTTTAAAGATTTCAGTGAAACGTTGTTGAATTGTTTCTGAATAGTGCAAAATGATTGATTTTGCTGGTGTATTAAGTATTGCAACCCCTAATTAATCGTCCAATTTTTTCCATACAACAATACCAGTTCTGGAGAATCTGCCAAGGTAATTTCTTTTTCAAATTGCATCCCTAAGCGTTCGAGTAATTTAATGCATCGATTGTTAGAGGGAATGGTTATTGCCATCAATCGACTTAATGCTAGTTGTTTTTCGGCATATTCCATAACCGCTTGGGCCGATTCAAACGCATACCCCAATCCTTCATAGTCTGGTAAAAAAGCAAAGCCAAGATCAACCTCTGGCAGGCTGTCTCGTTTTATTAATCCACAAATACCAATGGGTGTTTCTTCTATTAATAACGAGACCCGATATAAAGAGAAGCCATTTCGGCGCTGCATGGCTATTGGTCCGTTTCGAAGATATTCGCGAGCATCGTTAACCGTATGTATTTGACGATCACCAATCGCTTTCAACCACGTTGGTGTGTTCATTAAATCAATAATAAAATCGGCATCTGATAAAGAAAGCGGCTGTATGGAAAGGCGTTCAGTACAAATAGGAAATTCCATGGCGGTTAATTAACAACAATGACAAGTAAAATGAAATACTACTACTGCCGCTAAACTTCCCAATACGTGATAACCAATATCGGTAATATAAGCCATAAGGGGTTTGCTTTGATACGTATAAGCCATAGCTATAGAGCCGCCGGCAGTAACAACACTTAGCAATAATGCTACGTAAAAACCGTGAAACAACAGTTTCATAGAATGCCATTCCGACTCCGGACAGCATTCAGTGGTAGCACCTAAAAAATAACAAAGTGCAGCACATATTAGTACCGTATAGCCCAATGTAGTTAACATCATTAAGGGCATCTTTTTTTTATTTTCATCAGATGGAGGAGGTAATTTATGGGCTTTCATCCACAAGGTTCCTAATACCTTTGGTTGAAACCAAATGGCCCCAATCATAAAGTAGGCTAACGACGCAAGTAAAATTTGCCACCAACAAGTAATTATTTGATTCATAAAAACAGGATTTAAATTGTTAAAAACATAAATATAGCAGAATAGCTACTACGAGAAAAGTAAAGGCTTTAATTTATTTTTTTAAAAAAGACATTCAATCCGCTTACTTTTGCAATTCAAATTTTAAAACCAAGCGAATTAATATGGAATTCAGAAAAGAAAAAGATACCATGGGGATAGTAGAAGTACCTGCAAATGTATATTGGGGTGCTCAAACGCAACGAAGCATCGATAATTTTAAAATTGCTCAAGACATTAATCGAATGCCTAAAGAAATTATTAGCGCATTTGCCATATTAAAGAAAGCGGCTGCTATAACCAATTTTGAAGCAGGCGTATTGCCAAAAGAAAAATGCGACTTAATTGGGCAAGTTTGCGATGAATTATTAGCGGGTCAATTAATGGATCAGTTTCCGTTGGTAGTATGGCAAACCGGCAGTGGCACGCAAAGCAATATGAATTGCAATGAAGTAATTGCTTACCGAGCCCATGTTATTCAAGGAGGTTCTTTACTAGACGAAAAAAAGGCCATTCATCCAAACGACGATGTGAACAAATCACAATCTTCTAACGATACCTTTCCAACTGCCATGCACATTGCGGCTTATCAAATGTTACTAGAAACAACCATTCCAGGGATTGAAAAATTAAGGGATACCTTAGCTATTAAAGCAGCAGAATTTAACAAAGTGGTGAAAATAGGTCGTACCCATTTTATGGATGCAACCCCACTTACCCTTGGACAAGAATTTTCAGGCTATGTTTCTCAATTAAATCATGGTTTAAAAGCTATTAAAAACACCTTAGCGCATTTAAGTGAATTGGCTTTAGGTGGAACGGCTGTTGGAACGGGCATTAACACCCCAGAAGGCTATTCCGAAAACGTAGCAAAACACATTGCTGCAATTAGTGGATTGCCATTTATTACGGCTGAAAATAAGTTTGAAGCCTTAGCTGCACACGATGCAATTGTAGAATCACACGGAGCATTAAAAACGGTGGCAGTTAGCTTAATGAAAATAGCCAACGATGTGCGCATGCTTTCTAGTGGCCCAAGAAGCGGCATTGGCGAAATTCATATTCCAGATAATGAACCTGGTTCGTCGATTATGCCTGGCAAAGTAAATCCTACGCAGTGTGAAGCATTAACCATGATTGCAGCACAAGTAATGGGTAATGATGTGGCAATCAATATTGGAGGCATGAACGGACATTTTGAATTAAATGTGTTTAAACCAATGATGATTTACAACTTCTTACACAGTGCTCGTTTAATTGGTGAAGGTTGTGTAAGTTTTAATGATAAATGCGCTATCGGAATTTTGCCTTTAGAAGCTAACATTAAAAAGCATGTCGATAATTCGTTAATGCTGGTAACCGCTTTGAATACCAAAATTGGCTACTACAAAGCTGCTGAAATTGCACAAACTGCTCATAAAAATGGAAGCACCTTAAAGGAAACTGCCATTCAACTAGGCTACTTAACTGCCGAGGAGTTTGATGCTTGGGTTAAGCCAGAAGAAATGGTTGGAAAACTATAACTTCCAATTTTCGAAGGCTGATTTTAATTTTATGGAGATCATTTCTATTTCGACGAATCAGCCAAAAGCCCTTGTATGTCAAATCGTTCAGTCGAGCTTCTAACTCGACTTCTATAAAACGCTGTTCAGTCGAATTTTTTACTCGACTCCAACTACAACCTTCCTTGAATAATCTGCTCCACCACACTTGGATCTAATAACGTAGTGGTATCGCCAAGTTGTTGCAATTCTCCTTCTGCTATTTTACGCAAAATGCGACGCATAATTTTGCCACTTCGGGTTTTTGGCAATCCGCTAACAAATTGAATTTTGTCCGGCTTTGCAATAGCCCCTATTATTTTACTAACAACCGCTTCAATTTCCTTTCTACAAACAGATTCCGCTTCAGGCATTGGTTGACAGATAACGAAAGCGTAAATTCCCAATCCTTTAATGTCGTGCGGAAAACCTACCACAGCACTTTCCACCACTACTGGGTGTTCATTAATTGCATTTTCTAATTCGGCGGTTCCAATTCTATGTCCCGAAACATTCAATACATCGTCAACCCTTCCAGTAATTCGATAAAAACCATTTTCATCTCTTAAGCAGCCATCCCCGGTAAAATACAAGCCCGGATAGGTTGAAAAATAATTAATACGACAACGTTCGTGGTCGCCATAGGTGGTACGAAGCATTCCGGGCCAAGGAAATCGAACACACAAATTACCGCTCACTTCGTTTCCAAGCAATTCATTTCCTTTATCATCGACTAATACGGGCTGAATTCCTGGTAGCGGTAGCGTTGCAAAACTTGGTTTAGTTGGAGTTACACCGGCAAAGGAAGAAATTAAAATACCTCCTGTTTCGGTTTGCCACCAGGTATCCACTATTGGCGCATTGTTTTTACCAATATAATCGTCGTACCAATGCCAAGCTTCTTCATTAATGGGTTCTCCTACACTTCCTAATTTTTTTAGGGAACTAAGGTCTTTTCCTCTCAAATAGTTTAAGCCTGCAGCCATTAAAGATCGAATAGCAGTGGGGGCGGTATAAAAAATATTGACTTGATGTTTTAAAACAATGTCCCAAAACCGGCCGGCGTCTGGATAAGTGGGAATGCCTTCAAATAGCACGGTAGTGGCTCCAGCTAATAAAGGTCCGTAGATAATATAACTGTGTCCGGTCACCCATCCAATATCGGCCGTACAAAAGTGAATTTCGCCTGGTTGATATTGAAATACGTTTATAAAAGTGTACCAGGCATAAACCATATATCCACCACAAGTATGCACTACTCCTTTCGGTTTACCGGTACTGCCACTGGTGTAAAGTATAAACAATAAGTCTTCCGCATCCATTACTTCCGCTGCTTGCAAGTTTGGTTGTGGGTTGGAAACTGCCTCGTCGAATAAATCATGCCACCAAAAATCGCGACCAGGTTTCAGGTTCACCGCACAAGAAGTACGTTGATAGACCAATACTTTTTGTATGCTCGGGCAATGAATCAGTGCTTCATCCATAATAGCTTTTAATCCCAATTCTTTGCTTCCTCTGTAAGCCCCGTCAGTGGTTATGGCAAAGGCACATTGTGCATCTTGAATTCGGTCGGCAATGGCATTTGCCGAAAAGCCGGCAAAAACTACCGAATGAACCGCACCAATGCGAGCACAGGCTAAAACAATGATTGCCAATTCGGGTATCATGGGCATATAAATACAAATACGGTCGCCCTTTTTAGCACCCATTTGTCTGAGCACTTGGGCCATGTTGGCTACTTGCTGATGAAGCTGAGCATACGTTAACGTTCTAGCAGCTTCTTCCGGATTATTAGGCTCCCAAATCATAGCTGTTTGCTCCGATTTATCAAGCAAATGTCGATCTAGGCAGTTTTCTGTAATGTTTAGTTTTCCATTTTTAAACCATTCCACTTTGGGTTCTGTGAAATTCCAATTCAACACCGTGTCCCATTTCTTATGCCAATGAAATTCTTGGGCTATTTCTTCCCAAAATTTTTCGGGATTTGAAATGCTTTCTTGATAAATACTTTGGTAATCAGCATATTGCTTGATTTGATGCTTCATGGTGTAAATTGATTAAACAGAAATTAGCAGTTAATTTAAAATTTACCAGTAGGATTAATAACCTTCTATAATTGTTATTAAAATCTTGCCATTTGAAACTTAGTCCAGTGTCTTTGGCATAGCGGCAGGCACTTAAGATGCAAATTTTAGGATTTTAATCCATTTTAGATTGCTATTGAATTTCTAACCAATATTAAGGGTTAAATGTAATTCATTTATTTTGCAATTTTGTCAACAGTGAGTGATAGAAATGTTGACGTTTTTTATGATTTTGACTATTATCGAACGAAATATTTTTTACTTTTGCACCTCAAACAAAATAAAATCAAATTTTATGCAAGAAAACGGAATCAAAAACACCGC
>Ga0114962_10003751_pt1 | contig 12234 bp, 9 predicted proteins | sample C_130820_MF_Meta_FD_87017 | JGI IMG/M metagenome (GOLD analysis project Ga0114962, IMG submission 87017) | Freshwater microbial communities from Lake Croche, Canada to study carbon cycling - C_130820_MF_MetaG | ecosystem: Environmental > Aquatic > Freshwater > Lake | place: Lake Croche, Canada... | reverse complement strand
TAGACATTAAAATACTTTTTTGCTCCGTGAGAATCTTCCGAAAACAGAAAATAGAATTTTTAAGGAAATTTAAAGAAAATAAAAAAGAGGCTGCTCAAATTGGTTTTGAGACAGCCTCTTTTTATGCAGTAATAATGTCTTTTAATTCTAATAATTCATTCACTTTATCCGATTTCCCTAGAGATTGATAGGAACTAATTAAATTAATTATAATACGTTGTATAATTGTAGTATGGCTACATGGTTCGAAAAATCCTTTTTCGTCAGGAAGTTTTAAATCCATTAAAAATTTACGGATATCATTTTCATACAGAATACTTCCTTCAGAAAAGGCATTTATATAAAAAAATACACCGGAATTAGTGTTGTTTCCAATTAACTGATTTACATGGTTTTCATCCATATAAGCAAGGATGAAATGATTTGGGAGATTTACTCCATAGATTGGTATTTTAAGACTTTGTGCAATAGTACTATATAGTATGCTTAAACTTAAAGGATTTCCGTGTTTTGTTTCCAGTACAGTATTTATAAACGAATTAAGAGGAGAGTGATAATTTTTATTATCCCCCTTAAAAAGGTAACGAGTGTAAAATATTTTATTTAAAATTTTTACTTTTTCAAAAGCAGTTTGCTTATCATTTATTTCCATCCAAACATCTTGCCGAATTTCATCAATTTTTGCGCGAAGTACTTTTTCTATTATTCCAGGGTATTGCCATTTGCTAATGATAGTCCATGCTTCTATTAGATCGAATTCCTTCGATTTTTTCCAATCTTCTAACGCTGTTTTTATGGAAGAAAATTGAATTTCATGGATGATTTGTTCAATTCGCGCTTGATGTAAAGTAGTCATTTCGTTATTTTCCCATGCACTTTCTAAGTATGGGATTATAGCTATTCCATAGGATCGAATTTTAGACTGAATATGCACTACAATCTCTTCCTCTGGATCATCGAGAAGATTAATTAATGCTTGTATAGAATCATTGTTTAACATGAAACAAAAGTACTAGGATTATACTTCTAATTTATTTAAACAAGATTTACTTATAAAAGTAATGTTGTTAATTGGAAATTAAAGTAATGCCTCTATGATTTTATCCATCGAATACCCTTCTGCTTCGGCACGATAATTTCGTACTAAACGATGGCGTAAAATTGGTTTTGCGACAGCTTTAACATCTTCAATATCTGGAGAAAGTTTTCCGTTCAACAAGGCATGACATTTAGCACCTATGATTAAAAATTGTGAAGCACGTGGTCCTGCCCCCCAAGAGATATAATCGTTTGAAATAGAAGTACTATATTGGTTATCTTTTCTTGTTTTAGAAACAAGTTGAACAGCATATTCTAAAACATTATCTGTAACCGGAACTTTTCGGATTAAATTTTGATACGAAATAATTTGTTCGGCATTTAATACTTGATTAACCATTACTTCTTTATCTTCAGTTGTAGCTCTTACGATTGCAAGTTCTTCTAGGTAAGAGGGATAGTCAACCCAAATATTAAACATAAATCGATCTAGTTGTGCTTCAGGTAGGGGATAGGTACCTTCTTGCTCAATAGGGTTTTGTGTAGCAAGTACAAAAAATGGATTCGGTAATTTATGGGTTATCCCTGCTGCTGTAACCGATTTTTCTTGCATTGCTTCTAGTAAAGCTGCTTGTGTTTTTGGTGGGGTTCGGTTAATTTCATCCGCTAAAATTATATTGCTAAATAAAGGACCTTTAATAAATTTAAACGTTTTACTTTCATCTAATATTTCAGAACCGATAATATCCGAAGGCATTAAGTCTGGAGTGAATTGAATTCGATTAAAATCCAAACCAAGGGATTGTGCGATTGTATTTACAAGTAATGTTTTTGCTAAACCTGGAACACCAATTAAAAGTGCATGACTTCTCGAGAAAATGGAGATTAATACTTGGTCTACAACATCATCTTGTCCAACAATGATTTTGTGAATTTCATTTTTTAATCGATGATAATCTTCTACAAATGTTTTTGCTAATTCAACATCTCCCATAATTTGATTTAATTTGTTTTCCAAGAATATTTAAAATTGCAATTTTCATATTCTTTATCAATTCGAATATATGCATTATCAATTTTATTTTTTATCCATTTAGAAAGTATTTTCTCTTTTTTATCGTTTTCAGTTGCTCGTTGTATTAAAGTGTAATCTTGCTCTAAATTCGCTTTGTGTGGCCCAACTCGACCCATCAAACGTACAATCCGTATTCCTTGTTTTTTCTCGTTAAAATCAAAATATAAACTTGGAGTTGTTAAATCACCAGCGTTTAATGCATTTGTTAAAATAAAAATTTGTTGGTCAATTTGATTTAAGTCTTCCATACTCCACCCTTGTTCTCCTGTAATAGGATTTGTAATAATCCCCTTATTGTGTCTAGTATTGTTATCATTAGAGTATTGTAGTACAGCGAGTTCCCAAGTGATCTGATTTTGTTTTAGTTTCGCATAACATTCTTCCATTTTTGAACTTGCATCTGTCAAACTTTGACGATTAAATTCAGGTACTAATAGAATGTGTCTACAAGTATAATCATCTCCTTTACGGTCTAGTAACTGAACGATATGGTAACCATAATCAGTTTCGAACACATTACTAATTTCTCCTGGTTTTAATCCAAATACTGCAGCTTCAAATGGGGGTACCATCATTCCTCTTGAAGCTGTCATTTGTCCGCCTTGCAATGCACTCCCTGGATCTTGCGAGTGAATTCGCGCCTGTGTTTCAAAACTTTTTCCTTTAACAATGTCTTCTCTAATTCCTTTAAGTTTGTTGATGGTAATTTGACGATCTTCTTGTGTGATTTTTGGGAAAACAACTATTTGTTGGATGCTAATTTTCGCATTGATATATGGAATACTATCTGTTGGTAAATTTTTATAATATTCTTCAATTTCTTTGGGTGTAATGCTTGTCGCCCCAGCAATTTGGCGTTGCATTTCTTCGGTCATTAATCTGTTTTTTATTAATGGACGAAATTCATTTTTGATTTGTGTAACGGTTTTGTTATAAAACTCTTCCATTTTTTGACGACCACCAATTTGTTGCTCAATTACACGCAAGCGATTTTCCATCTCACCATCTACTTGCGTGTCTGAAATTTTAATACTGTCTAATTCTGCTTGATTTAAAAATAGATTTTGCATTAGTAATTTTTCCAATAATGCACAATCTTGATTTGTATTTATGTTTTGATTACTATCTATTTCTTGTGATTTTTGCGATTCTATATCCGATTTTAAAATTACATTTTCTCCAATTTGAGCAACAATTTTATCTAGTACGATTGGTTTTTGTTGTGCAAAACTAATGGAAGTAATTAAGCATAAGAGAAAAGTATATTTCATACGTAAAGTAAGTCTATTTTAGTTGGAATCTAGAGAATAAATTATTTTATCATTGATTTTAAATGGATATTTCATAGTTAATTCTTTTAACCATTCTTGTTCCAAATAATTTTGATAATCAGAAGTAATTAATCCTTTAGCATCTACTAATAATTTTGGACCTGCAGGAATTAATTCGTTGACTTTAATGACATAGTATTTACCTCCAAATTCATACATTGGATTTGTACCTTTTTTAAATGTTCTTCCTTTTAAGTATGAAATTTCATTTATTTCATATTTATTGGTTTTCACTTTTAAATTTAGTTCTGATTTTTCGTTTAATTTTTCTATAATGTGTTTTGAAGTAATAGTATCGTTTTTCAACATTTTGAGCACTTGATTTGCGATGTTTTTATCTAAACATTCATATACCATTGCATCAATGCGATCTTTCCATTGATAGTTTGCTTTATGATTTTCATAAAAATTCTTAAGTCCAATCGTATCTTTATTTGCTTTGTTCCAAACCTTATCGGTCATGATTTCATACAATAATACACCATCATGATATTCTTGCATTAATGCTTTAAATTCTGGATACTTAGCTTCTAGTTGCGTATCTTCATATTTAAGTATTTCCGATGACACCCATGCATTGTATTGTTTGTTAATCAAATCTTTTGCATCTGTTTTAGGAACTCTATAATTGGATATAATATAATCAGCGAATTGTTTTTGTGTAAAATTCTGTCCTTTTAATGTAAATAGAACATTATCTTTTTTCAATTTTGAAGCTGTCCATTTTCCTTTGAAGTAATTGCTATCGATATGCTTAACAAACCATTTTAATCCTTTTTTACTATTATCTGAATAATTATATTCTAGTTTTAATTTATTGATTAATGCTGTTTGAGTCTTTTTAGAACGATCATCTCTATTTACTTTCGATTGCAGTTCCTTTTTCATTGTTTCAAAAGACGCTAAAGGAATTAATTCTAATCTTTTAATTATATGGTACCCAAAGTCAGTTTGAATAGGTTTTGAAAATTCTCCATCTTTATTAATAAGAAAAGCAGCCTCTTCAAATTCAGGAACCATTCGTGTAGTAGTTCCACTACCAAATTCAGGTAATTTACCACCTTTTTCACTTGATCCAGGATCGTCAGAGAAATTTGAAGCTAAATCTTCAAATTTTTCTCCGGCAACTAATTTGGTGTAAATCTCGTCTATTTTCTTTTTAGCTGCTTCTATATCAGCACTGTTTCCGTCACGTTTTACTGTAATCATGATATGTGCAGTTTTCAAAATACCGCGTGCAGAACGTTGATCTACTACTTTTAAAATATGGTAACCAAAGCGTGTTCGAACAATCGAAGAAATTTGACCTACATTTGTATTGTATGCCGCTTCTTCGAATGGAAAAACCATCTGAAAAGCAGTAAAATAACCTAAATCCCCACCGTTTGTTACAGCAGATGGATCTTCCGATACTTCTTTTGCTATTTTCGAAAAATCTTCCCCATTTTCTATGCGCTTTCTAATAGTGGTAATTTTTGAATATGCTTTCATTGTGTCTTCAGGACTAGCATTTTGATCTAAACGGATAAGGATGTGCGAAGCTTTAACTTCTTTCTGAAGTCGTTTGTAAGCTTCTTCAACTACTTTTATATTTTCTTGTTTATCAATTAAATAGGGGGTTGACAAACTTTTTCTATATCCTAATAACTCTTTTTTCAATTTTGGAAGCGTATCATATCCTTGGAATTCCGCTTCTAATACTTTTAATTTGAATTTTTTATATAATTCTAAATATTCATCAATTGATTGTTTATCAAATTTTGGGTTCTGATTATTTTTCAAATAAATCTGAAGAAATTCATGCTTAGAGATTTTTTTGTTGTTAACCTCAATTACATAATCTTGATCTTGTGCTTGCAACATCAAGGTTGCGACACATGTAATGAATAGTAAAATTTTTTTTTTCATTTTATCGTATACTATAATTAGGTGCTTCTCGAGTTATTGTGATATCGTGAGGGTGTGATTCTTTCATCCCTGCATTTGTAATTCTAACAAATTCAGCACCTTTTAATCTGTCAATTGAAGGTGCTCCACAGTATCCCATTCCAGAACGAAGTCCCCCAGCAATTTGATAAATCACTTCTACTAGATTACCTTTATATGGAACTCTTCCTGAGATTCCTTCTGGAACTAATTTTTTAACATCATCTTCTTCATCTTGGAAATAGCGATCTTTTGATCCTTTTTGCATAGCTTCAAGTGACCCCATACCTCTGTATGATTTAAACTTTCTTCCTTCATAGATGATTGTATCACCAGGTGATTCTTCCACACCTGCAAACATAGAACCAACCATAACAGTATCAGCTCCTGCTGCAATTGCTTTTACAATATCCCCAGTGTAACGTATTCCTCCATCTGCAATTACAGGCACTCCAGTACCCTCTAAAGCTAAAGCAACTTCATTAACCGCAGTTAATTGAGGGACACCAACACCAGCTATTATTCGGGTTGTACATATGGAACCAGGACCAATTCCAACTTTCACTGCATCTGCTCCTGCTTCTACTAAATATTTAGCAGCTTCTGGAGTTGCAATATTTCCAACTACAACTTGTAAATCAATATAGTGTGCTTTTACTTCTTTTAGTTTACCAACTACTCCTTCTGAATGTCCATGCGCAGTATCTATTACAATTGCATCAACACCTGCTTCAACTAATGCATGTACACGATCCAATGTGTCATGCGTTACACCTACGGCAGCTGCAACTCGTAATCTACCAAAAGAATCTTTACATGAATTTGGATACTGTTTTACCTTAATTATATCTCTGTAGGTTATTAAGCCAACTAATTTATAATTCGCATCAACAACTGGAAGTTTTTCAATTTTATTTGCTTGCAATATCCCTTCTGCTGTTGTTAAATCGGTTGATTCATTTGCAGTTACAATATTCGTACAAGTCATTACTTCTTTAATAGGTCTACTATTAATTTTTTCAAAACGTAGATCTCTATTTGTAACAATTCCTTTCAAATTTTTCAAGTCATCTACAACAGGTATTCCACCAATTTTGTTCTCTTTCATTAATTTTAAAGCGTCACCTACAGAAGCGTTTTCAGAAAGTGTAACAGGATCTAATATCATACCACTTTCAGAACGTTTAACTTTACGAACCTCTAAGGCTTGTTCAGCAATAGTCATGTTTTTATGTATAACACCGATTCCACCTTGTTGAGCAATTGCAATTGCCAAAAGGGATTCAGTTACAGTATCCATTGCAGCAGAAATGATTGGTGTATTCAAATCAATGTTTCTTGTAAACTTTGTTTTTAGAGAAACATCTTTTGGTAAAACTTGAGAAAATGCTGGGACTAGCAAAACATCATCGAAAGTTAATCCTTCACGAACTTTGTTGAGGTTTGATAAAGACATAGAACCTATATTAAATATAAAATTCCTGCAAATTTATTAATTATTCTCATCATTTTTTTATTTTAACAATTAATAAACAAAAAACAATGTAATATTGTAGTGTTATCAAATTATTAACCGATGAAGTCGTATTTTTTAGTTGTATTTCTACTTTCAAATTATGTGTTTGGACAACAAAACGAAAAGTCACTGATTCAGTTATCTGGAGTAATTGTTTCCTCGGATAGTTTAGAAAATCTTCCATTCACCACTATTTTTCATAAAAGTAGTAAAAGAGGAACAGTCTCTGATTATTATGGGTATTTCTCGATTGTAGTTATGCCAGGAGATACACTTTTATTCAAAAATTATGGATTTAAAACTTCTTCTTATATCGTGCCGGATACATTAAAAGAAGACCGATATTCTATTATTCATGTTTTGCAAGGGGATTATAAAGAATTGCCTGCAGCAATTATTTATCCTTGGCCTTCACGAGAGGAGTTTGCAAAGGCTTTTTTAGAAATGCACCCCTACGACGATGCGCTCAGGCGTGCACAAAAACAATTGTCTGGCGCGAATTTGGCGTTTATAGCTGCGAGTGTTTCTACTGACCCCGGGTTGACGTATTCCTGGCAACAAAACCAACAATATACTAAAATATATACAATGGGTCAAAGTCCAGTTAATAATTTATTTAATCCAGCTTCTTGGAATTCTTTCATTAATTCTTGGAAGAATGGGAAGCTAGGAAGAGAATAACTATTTAGTCTCTTCTTCTTTCTTTTTCTTTTTTTTCTTTTTTGGTTCTTCTTCTAATTGAATCTCATCATCTTCAGATTTTGTTTCTACTTTTTGTACTTCTGGAAATGTTCTAATTTCTTTTCCTTTTTCATTAAATTCATGTTCTTCTATTAAAGTGCCTTTTTTATAAAGTGAACGGATTCTTAATTTTCTATTGGGGTAATATTCTTCAAACCATCCATCTTTAATCCCTTTTTTGTAATTTTCTAGAGTTTGAACAAATCCTTGATAATAATAGGAAGTAAATGGTCCGTTTTTAATGTCGTTTAACCAATATTCAGTTTTCAATAATGTTCCATCGTCATAATAGTAAGTTAACATCCCGTCCTTTTTCCCGTTTTTATACATCAATTTTTCTGTGATTTTCCCTTCTTTGTTATAACTTATAAAATTCCCATCGATATTTCCTTTTGTATAATGGATAGATCTTTTAATTTTTCCATTGGAATAAAATATACGTTTCTCACCATGAAGTAGATCTAACGCGTAATTTTCAAGTAAAGTAGTGTCACCAATTGGATTGAAATAAACGAATTTCCCATGCTTTTGCCCAATCAAATAATTCATTTCCCAGGCAGTTATGTTTGTGCTATCGTAATAATATGTCCATTTTCCATTTTCAAATCCTTCGACATGTGTTCTTACTACCATTGGACATCCAGACATGTACTTAGTAGTGTCAGTTCCATTTTCTTTTCCATTCAAAAAATTAATGAAACGTTCTCTAATTCCATTTTCATAGCATGTTTCACATTTACCGGTATATGGTTTTCCTCCTGATGCAGAGACGAATGTTTTACTTCGATCGTCAAACTCTATTTTGGCATTACACTCTACTATCCCTGGGGTTTTGCCACATTGCCATTCAATATATTTTTGTCCGTTTTTTAAATTTCCCTGGTAGCATTTTTTTCGTTCTATATCACTTTGTCCTAAAATGAAACTGGAAATTCCTAAAAGGAATGATAAGATGATTAATTTCATTATTTATCGAGTGTTGTAAATTCTGAATTATTACTTATATATTCTGGAACTATTTCTTTCATCAATTTAACAATATTCTGATTGTTTTGCATGTCATATAAACTGATAAGTTCTTCTATTTTGCTTTTAATCGTATCGTTTGATTCTCTTACTTTAGCAATTAATATTTTAGGATGATGCGTAGGGATTGTATTTTCATCTTTTGCTAATAATTCTTCATATAATTTTTCACCAGGCCTTAATCCTGTGACTTTTATTTCAATGTCTTTACCTTCGATTAAACCAGAAAGCTTAATCATTTTTTTTGCTAAATCAATAATTTTAACAGATTCTCCCATGTCAAACACAAAAATTTCCCCACCGTTACCCATAGAACACGCTTCTAATACTAATTGACATGCTTCTGGAATAGTCATGAAAAATCTTGTAACGCGTTTATCGGTAATTGTTATAGGTCCACCTTGTTCAATTTGTTTCTTGAAAAGGGGAATTACTGAACCATTTGAACCCAAAACATTTCCAAATCTAGTAGTAATGAATTTTGTTTTTGACCCTTTATTTGATTGCGCATAAATTTCTGCAATGCGTTTGGAGGCACCCATTACATTGGTTGGGTTAACTGCTTTATCTGTAGAAATCATTACAAATTTCTTAACCGAAAAACTAATGGATAGGTCGACCAAATTTTTGGTACCTAGAATATTTGTGTAGATTGCTTCCGAAGGATTATCTTCCATTAAAGGAACATGTTTGTATGCTGCAGCATGAAAAACATAATTAGGTTTAAAGTAGTCGTACAACCTTTCCATACGTTTGAAATTACTAATGTCTCCAACAACAATCGAGAAGTTGAAATCTGGATAATTGAAAAGCAGTTCTTGTTCTAAATCATACAATGCTGATTCGGCTTGGTCAAGTAATATAACTTGCTTTGGGTTGTAGTTGACTAATTGTTTTACAATACCGCTTCCGATGGATCCAGCAGCACCTGATACTAAAATGATTTGATTGTTTAATTCTTGTTGTATTTTTTCTGGTTGCAAGTAAATAGGATTTCTACCTAATAAATCTTCTATCTTAATGTTTTTAATTTGCGAAGTAGTAAAATCACCATTTATCCAGCTTTTTGAACTAGGTACTTGGAGAACGGAAACAGAATTTTTAAGACAAATGTCTAAAATGATTTTTTGCCTTTCATAATTTGGCTTCTGTATCGCAACGATTAATTTATTAATTTTTTTGGTGAGAATTAATTTTTCAATATCCTTGCTATTGAAAATTTTAGTTCCTTGGAGTCGCGTGTTTTTTAATTTAATATTATCGTCAATGAATCCTATAACTTCAAAAGGGGATTGAGAATCTTTTTCAATAGTTCGTTTCGTAATCAAGCCAGATACTCCTGCACCATAAATTAAAACCCGTTCTTTATTCTCTGCATTTATTTTATGTATAGATTCAATGTAAAAGATTTTGACTGCAAATCGAAATCCGATAATTAATGAATAACTAATGAAAAATTCCATTATAATTATAGAGGTTGGTAAAAAATACCTGTCATCTATAAAGCTTATTCTAATAAGGTTCATTAGAAAAAGAATACTGGTTGAAGTTCCAATAGTTAGTAGTAGTCGTTTAACATCAAGAATAGAGGTGTGGCGAATGTGGCCTTGGTAAATTTTAAATGCAAAAAAAACAATACATTTAGTTAGAATGAAGCTAGCAAGATAAAAATAAGAAGTATTCCAAAACTCAATTTCGATGATTTTCAATTGAAATTCAAATCGGATAAAATAGGATAAAATTAATGCGGTTATAGATAATATTATATCGATTAAAAAAATAATCCAATTTGGGGTTTTCGATAAAGGGAATAGCATGAAACATTTTTACTGCAAATATAATTTTTATCAAATTAAAATCGATTAAATTCCGAAACCAATCGAATAATCATTTGATTTATATAACTAAACACTGTTTTTTTTTATAAAAAAAATTTTAAGTTCAATTATTTAATTACATTTGCAAAAGAAATTTTGAATTAAACTATTCATTTATGAAAAAAATTATTTTATCTGCAGCACTTTTATTATGTGGTTCTGCATTTGCTCAAAAAGATACTTCTTATAACAAGTTATCTATTGATTTAGGAATTGGAGCAAGTAACGTTATGTCACCTAATTTTTCAAAAGGGTATGATCAAAAACTATTTGATCCACTTACTGTAAGAGTAGGAGCTAGATATATGTTCAATAATATTTTTGGTGCTGCTTGGGTTATAGGATACGATAATATCAGTTCTTCAAAAAAATCTTTGGATTTTCAAACACACAATGTAAGTTCAACTTTACAAGCATATGCAAGTTTAACTAATCTATTAAACTTCTCTGAGTTTACAGATAAATTTGGTTTGTTAATTCACACAGGTGCTGGTTTAAGTGGAATGTTTGGTAAATTAAACAATCAAAAAGTTCACGATAACGTTATTAGTTTTGTTGGTGGTGTAACGCCTCAATATAAGTTAAACAATAATTTATCTATTAATTTAGATTTAGGGTTTAATTTAAATTTAAGACAACAAAGATCATTTGATTTGGTTGGTAGAACTTCTACTCCAGGGTTAGCAAACAATTTCGGTTATGCTACTGTAGGAGTTTCTTATTATGGAATAGGAAAAAACAAATCTAAAACACATGCTGATTGGTCTCCAAAAGAAAATGCGTCTAAAAAAGAATTAGAAGCATTGCGTGCTAAATTAAGCGCAACAGAATCTAAATTAGTAGATACAGACAACGATGGTGTTGCTAATTTTTTAGATATTGAACCAAATACTCCTGCAGGTTCTTTAGTTAACGCTAAAGGTCAAGCAATAGTAGATATGGATGGTGATGGAATCGTTGATTCAGAAGATTTCTGTCCAACTGTAAAAGGAACATCTGAGTTTAAAGGATGTCCTATCGCTTTCTTTCAAGAAGTTAAAGCGGTAGATGATGAAATTACAGGAGCTGAATTAACTGGAGATTTGAAAAACCAAGTTGCTTCACTTACGAAAGATATCAACTTTGATACTAAAAATGTAACAGTAAAAAGTGCATTCAAAAAACAACTTGATGCTTTAGCTAAAATTGCAAATGAGAATTCTTCTTTAGTTTTTGTTTTACATGGTCATTGTGATAATGTTGGAGAAGATATTTTGAATAATAAACTTTCTGAAGATAGAGCTAAATCTGTAAAAGATTATCTTGTTTCAAAAGGAGTTTCTGCTTCAAGAATTTCAACGAAAGGCTTTGGTATTGCTAATCCAAAATTATCTAACGATACAGAAAGAGGAAGAGCTGCTAATCGTCGTGTTGAGTTTATTGTTAAGACAAAATAATAGTTTAGTTTACTAAATATAAATTTCTAGGTAAAGCCGCTTCATTTTTGAAGCGGCTTTTTTTTATGCTGAAATATTAATTTAATTGCTTATTTTAGTAATATGACTTTACAGAGTGGTACAGTTTTAAAATCAACTGGAAAATGGTATATCGTAGAATTATTGGATGGCACTATAGTTGATTGTAGAATTCGCGGTAAAATACGTTTAGATGGTCTTAGAACAACGAATCCGATTGCTGCAGGAGACAGAGTTACGTTATCTAGTG
>Ga0114962_10003749_pt1 | contig 12236 bp, 4 predicted proteins | sample C_130820_MF_Meta_FD_87017 | JGI IMG/M metagenome (GOLD analysis project Ga0114962, IMG submission 87017) | Freshwater microbial communities from Lake Croche, Canada to study carbon cycling - C_130820_MF_MetaG | ecosystem: Environmental > Aquatic > Freshwater > Lake | place: Lake Croche, Canada... | reverse complement strand
CTGTACCATGTCCATTTAGGAATTTTGTTGTTGAATGCATTACAAAATCCACACCAAATTGAAAAGGTTGTTGAAGAAATGGTGTTGCAAATGTATTATCGCAGGCTACCAATTTGCCGTATTGTTTTGCCAATTTGGTTAATTCCTCAATATCTACACATTGAATTGTAGGATTCGCAGGTGTCTCAATATAAAGCATTTTAATTGAAGGATTGTTTTTCAACGTTTCCTCAGCTTTATTGAGATCTCTTAAATCTACAATTATAGGGTTGATGCCCATTTCAGGCAATAATTTGTGCAAAATCTCTTCTGTGCCACCATATAATGAAAAGTGTGATAAAACACTATCCCCTTGCTTCAAAGTTGATAGAAACAATGTTGAAATAGCAGCCATTCCTGATGCATGTAAAATTGCTTTGAGTTGCAATGGTTCGCCTTTTGCATTTTGTAAACCAAAAGCTTCCATTGCAGCAATTTTTTCTTCTGCTTCACTGAATGTAGGATTTCCCCAACGTGAGTATATGTAGCCTTTTTCTTGTCCACTAAATCTTCTCATTCCTTGTTCTGCTTCATCAAAAACAAAAGTTGATGTAGCATAAATTGGCGTAAGATGGGCATAACGTGGGTCTTGTTCATGACCTCCATGTATTGCCAACGAACTAAAACCACTTATCGGGAAATCTTTATCTGCCATAAAAAATTTTAATCAATAAAAAGCTGAAATTAATAAGCCCACTTAACGAGAGTAGAACCCCAAGTAAAACCTCCTCCAAATGCTGCCAATACAATATTATCTCCTTTTGTCAATTGATCTTGGTATTCCCACAAACACAATGGGATAGTTGCAGCGGTTGTATTACCATATTTATGGATATTCAACATGATTTTATCTTGAGATAATCCCATACGGTTTGCAGTAGCATCTATTATTCTTTTATTGGCTTGGTGTGGCACCAACCATCTGATATCATCTGCTGTTAAATTGTTGCGTTGCATCAATTCATAAGCTGCATCTGCCATACCAACTACCGCAAACTTAAATACAGGTTGACCATCTTGAAACAAAAAGTGTAAACCTTTATCTACGGTTTCATGTGATGCTGGAAGCAATGAACCTCCCGCTTTTAAATTGAGGTATTTCCCCCCAATTCCATCTGATTTTAATAAACTGTCTTGAACACCATTGCCTTCAGAATTGGGTTCCAACAATACTCCTGCTGCTGCATCACCAAATAATATGCAAGTTGTTCTGTCTGTGTAATCAGTGATAGCACTCATTTTATCTGCTCCAATAATTGCCACTTTTTTGTATCTGCCACTTTCAATTAGAGAAGCTCCAGTTGTTAATGCAAACAAAAAACCCGAACAAGCAGCTCCTAAATCAAAACCCCAAGCATTTGTTGCTCCTGCTTTAAAACAAGTCAAGTTTGAAGTAGATGGAAAATTCATATCTGGTGTAATGGTTGCAACTATTACACAATCAATTTCTTCTGGAGAAATGCCTCTATTTTTGCAAATATCAATCAATGCTGGTGCTGCCATATCTGAAGTGGCTAAACCCTCACCTTTTAAAATTCGTCTTTCTGAAATGCCTGTTCTACTGCGTATCCATTCATCATTGGTTTCTACCAGTTTTTCCAATTCAGCATTTGTAAGAATATAATCGGGTAAATATGCACCAACGGCAGTTATCGCAGCAGTAATCTTCGTATTCATCAGCAAAAAATTGTTAAAAAATCAAAATTAGTAAAATTATGGCAGTATAAGTGGTTGAGCCTGAAGTTTTACAACTTTTTGCCTTGCACTTCGTCTCTTTTAATTCCTAAAAAAATTCCCTTATTTACTTATCCAATTGTATTTTTTGTGCTTTGGATTGTGCTTTTAAAGCCAACTCAGTTGCTAAAAAACAAAGATCTTGCTTAATTGCTGTTTCAGTTCTATTGATTACATCATCTACCAATTGTCTACCATAAGGCAATTCGTTATTATTACAGTCAATATAAGTAGTGTCTTTTTGTGTTACCAAGTAAAGATGGTTTGATCCTTTATGCACTGCTATATCTGTATTTTTTCTTACTTCAATAAAACCCTCTGTTCCTAAAATAGTTAAGCGTCCATCTCCCCAAGTATCTAAGCCATCTGGAGTAAACCAATCTACCCTAATATAGCCCATTCCATGATTGCCTCGAAGTGTGATGTCTCCAAAATCTTCAAAATTTGGATATTCTGGGTGATAAAGGTTTCCTACTTGTGAAGAAACAATCTCCGCTTTTGTTGAACCTGTAAAAAATAAAAATTGATCAAACTGATGTGATGCAATATCTGTAATGATGCCACCAAAGTTTTTAGTATCAAAAAACCATTCTGGTCTTGATTTTGGCGTCATTCTGTGCGGACCTAGTCCTATGGTTTGTATAACTTTTCCAATTGCACCAGCTTTTACCAATTCACCCGCTTTAACAGTTGCTTTATTGTCGAAATGCTCGCTATAAACTATTGAATAAATTCTTTTGGTTTCTTGTTGCACTTTTTTAACATCTGCCAATTGTTTTAAAGAAGTGATTCCTGGTTTATCTACCATAAAATCTTTACCATGTTGCATTACTTTAATTCCCAATGGAGCTCGTTCAACTGGAATGCCTGAACTTAAAATCAATTGTATAGATTCGTCTTCAAGAATTTCTGCCTCTGATTTTGCTACTTTTACTGTAGGATATTGCTTAACAAATGCTGCCAATAAATCGGGTTCTTTAGCATAAACTGCAACCAATTCTCCTCCACCATTTTGAACCGCTTTTATCATTCCATAAATATGCCCGTGATTTATAGCTATTACCGAAAACTTAATTCGTGAAGCTACCTTTGTTGTTGATGCTTGCAAAACTGAGGGCAATGATGATAAAAGTCCAGTTCCTGCTGCTATTGTTGCACTATCTTTTAAAAAATTTCTTCTTGAAAAAAACAAATCTGTCATCTTAAAGTATTTGATATTTAAAGTTGGGAGATTACAAATTAAGTAGATTTTTCTTCTTTGTCAATTAATATATCTTTAATAATCTTTTTGTTTGAATTTCAATATCATTTATTGAGTATGCTGTCATCAAATTTTGTAATTTTGTAACTCAAACTTTAAAATCTAAGTTGGTTTTAGCGATTAATTCCAATCAACGTTTTAAGTTTACTCAATGAAATTTGAAAAATGATAGCATACCTTACCGGCAATTTTTCTTACAAATCTCCAGCAATGGTTTACATCGACATCAATGGTGTAGGCTATGAAGTAAATATTTCATTAAACACCTATTCTGCAATTCAAGATCTTGATAATGGCACACTATTCACTTATTTACAAATCAAAGAAGATGGCCATACACTTTTTGGATTTGTAAATATGGCTGAAAAAACAATGTTTCTGCAATTGATTGGAATATCTGGTGTAGGAGCTTCTACTGCAAGAATGATGTTGTCTTCTCTTAAACCAGAAGATATAATTAGGGCTATTCAAATGGGACAAACTTCAATATTGGAAAGCATTAAAGGGATTGGAAAGAAAACGGCTGAACGTATTATCCTTGAATTGAAAGATAAATTGGGAAAAAATGATGTAAATCATGCAACAAATTCCCTTAAAAACAATACCTTAGAGCTTGATGCGTTAAATGCTTTGATGGCTTTGGGAATTTCCAGACCACAGGCAGAAGCTGCTCTCAGAAAAGTTTCCGCTACAGATTCAACCCTTAACTTAGAACAACTTATTAAAAAATCATTACAAGCTATTTGATTCCATCTCTACTTACTAATTTTAAGGACATTGACGCTGAAGTTTCCTGTTAATCAAATTGTAATCATTTTTTTATGCCTTTTGGGGTACAAATCTCTTTATGCCCAAAAATCAACAGACAGTTCAAAAGCATTGACTGCAACCTCAAACGATACCCTGCGTTATCCTTTGTTAGATAGACGGGCTGATAAAATCTCTAATCCCTCAAGAAATGCGTTTGATTTAAAGGATCCCTCCAATTTAAAAGATTCCATTGCTTACGATCCTAAATCAAAATCTTATTATATATACGAGAAAATTGGAACCAGGTATTTTCGACAACCTACCAGTTTAACTTTTGACGAATACCTCCGCATCAAATCCCGTCAAATGGAAAACGACTATTTCCGAAACCGAGCAGATGCAATTAGTGTCTTAAATCGACATTCACAAAAACCTTTATTGAAAATCCACGACGGACTTTTTAATCGTTTGTTTGGAAACGGTAAAATAGATATTAGACCTCAAGGTGAGTTGAATATTATAGCTGGCTATCAAGGACAAAACATTAAAAACCCAACATTACCAGAAAGATCTCGCAAAAATGGTGGTTTCGATTTCGACATGAACGCCAACTTAAATGTTATTGGAAATATTGGCGATAAAATGAAATTGCCTATCAGCTATAACACTTTATCTACATTCGATTTCGAAAACCAGCTAAAACTTGATTTTACTGGGGGTGCAGACGATATTTTTAAAAAAATAGAAGTAGGTAACACTTCTTTTTCATCCAAAGCAACATTGATTCCAGGTGCTCAACAATTGTTTGGTATAAAAACCCAATTGCAATTCGGCAAGCTTTTTATTACAAGTGTATTTGCAAATCAACGTTCTCAGCGTCAATCTTTAGGTATGCAAGGTGGTAGCAGCTCGCAACCTTTTAACCTTAAAGCTGATGCTTATGAGGAAAATCGACATTTCTTGGTTGGTCAATATTTCAAGAAACAATACAATGCGGCAATGAAAAAGCTGCCGGTAATTACTTCTCCTGTTCAAATTATGCGCATGGAGGTTTGGGTTACCAACAGAACTGGGACAACAACTGATACCCGCGATATTGTGGGTTTGATGGATTTGGGTGAAAATACACCTTACCAACAATCACCTATCATCAATAGTTATGGTGGAACATATCCTACCAACGGTTCTAATGATTTGTACACAAAATTGGTGCAAGATCAAGCAAGCAGAAATCCTGCCCTAATTGTGAATAAATTATCGGGAATGGGACTACAACCTGTGCAAGATTTTGAAAAAACCTTTGCAAGAAAATTAGATTCATCTCAATACAGCTATCACAAGCAACTCGGATTTGTATCTTTAAATATAACGTTACAAGCTGATGAAGTATTGGCTGTAGCTTATCAATATGCAGTTAATGGAAAGATTTATCAAGTAGGAGAATTTTCTCAAGATGTTCCTGTTGATTCAACATCTGGAGTTCAAAAAGTTTTATTTCTAAAATTATTAAAAGCAACATCACCTCGAACTCGATTACCCATTTGGGGATTGATGATGAAAAATATTTACAGTGTTGGGTTTGGTCAACTCGATCGTCAAGATTTTCAATTTAATGTATTGTATGAAGAACCCGGTGGCGGTGAAAAGCGCTATTTGCCTGAAGGTGATCAAGCAGGAGTTCCATTGATATCCTTGGTTAATTTAGATCGATTGAACAACCAAAACGACCCGCAACCCGACGGGGTATTTGATTATGTGGAAGGCTACACCGTAGTTTCTCCACAAAGTAGAATTATTTTTCCTGTGCTTGAACCTTTTGGTAGAGACCTTGAGTATGCTTTTACAACAAATACTTCCCTACGTGCAAAATATTTGTTTTATCCTTTGTACGATACCATCAAAGCAATTGCTCAAACTTACGCCAATTTAAACAGATATACATTTAAAGGAACTGCAAAATCGGCAGGTGGCACTGGTGATATTTCCTTAAATGCGTTTAACGTTCCTCAGGGTTCGGTTACAGTAACCGCAGGTGGACAAGTATTGCAAGAAAATATTGATTACACAATTGATTATATAGGTGGAACAATCAGGGTAATCAATGAAGCTATAAAAAAATCAGGGTTGCCCATAAATGTTCAGTTTGAAAACAATTCCACTTTTGGGGTTCAACAAAAGAATTATACAGGTTTGCGGTGGGATTATTTGGTGAATAAAAAACTGAGTATAGGTGGAACGATGGTAAAACTAAGTGAACGTCCGTTTTTTACAAAAACCGAATATGGTGCCGATCCAATCAGCAATTCAATGAAAGGGTTGGATATGAGTTATCAGAGTGAATTGCCAAGGTTAAACAAGTTTTTAGATAAGTTACCATTTTATACACCAAGCGGTACTTCATCTATAAGTGCATCAGGAGAATTTGCACAGCTAAAACCTGGGCATTCTCCACAAATTGGAGCTGGTGCAAACGGATTAATTTATTTAGATGATTTTGAAGGAACAAAGGCAAGTATTGATTTGCGTTTTCCATTGATAGGTTGGACTTTGGCATCAACACCAAAAGGTGCTAGAAACAGAAGTGGGGTGGAAATGTTTCCAGAAGCAAGTTTGTTTGACAACTTAGAATACGGTAAAAATCGTGCGAAAATAGCTTGGTACAATATAGAACCAGTATTGCAAGATCGAGGAAACATCAACAACCCTGTACGGGGAAATTTAGACGAATTGTCAGACCCACGTGTTCGGTCTGTAGCCCAACAAGAAATATTTCCACAAAGAACTTCTGATTTTGGACAAAGCCAGTTGGTAACTTTTGACCTTTCTTATTTCCCTAAAGACAAGGGGCCATACAATTATGATGCAACCGATATTGACCCTACAGGAAAGCTTTTGAATCCTCAAAAACGTTGGGGTGGAATCATGCGCAATATCGATCAAACAGATTTTGAAACAGCTAATATCGAATACATCGACTTTTGGATGTTGGATCCTTTTCTTAAAAAAACCAATCAAGCTGGAGGAACATTATACTTCAACCTAGGAAATATTTCAGAAGATATATTGAAAGATTCAAGGCGGTTTTATGAAAACGGATTACCAACTCCATCCATTCCTTCTTCAGTTACTACATCAAATTGGGGTAAAATCCCACTGAATCCAATTCAAGTAACCCAGGCATTTAGCAATGATCCCAATGATCGACCTTATCAAGATGTAGGGTTTGATGGGTTGACGGATTCTGCAGAAACAAGGGTAAGAGCACCATATTTATTGAGTATGCAGCAAAAATTGGGTGCCGGATCTCCAGCATATCAGAAAATTGCAGAAGACCCATCTTCTGATAACTTTAAATACTACCGCGACGATTTTTATAGTCAACAAAATACAGGCATTCTTGGACGCTATAAAAATATCAATAGTCCCCAAGGAAATTCACCCATTGCAACCAATACATCGCAATTTGCTTCTGCCTTTACTATGTATCCGGATGGGGAAGATTTAAATCGCGACAATACGCTTAACGAAAATGAAGAATATTTTCAATATCGTATTGACATCAAACCTCCTAACCATCCTTCGATGCAAATAGATCAAAATTTCATCGTAGATAGAAAAACCGTTACCGTTACATTGGCTAATGGCACTAAAGAAAATGAACTTTGGTACCAGTTTAGAGTACCTATTTCTAAATACGATACTAAAGTTGGTCAGATTCCTGATTTTAAATCAATCCGATTTATGCGGATGTTTATGACAGATTTTTTGGATTCTACGGTTTTGCGATTTGGTAAATTGGAATTGGTTCGCAACAATTGGCGAAGGTTCAATTATGTAATTGATACAGTAGGGCAATATGATTTGATAGATCCCAATGGATTTACCACTTTTAATGTTACTGCGGTTAATATTGAAGAAAACGATAAGCGAGATCCAATACCATACAGGGTGCCACCGGGTATTGAGCGGGTACAATCTTTAAGCAATGGAGGTATTAACATATTGCAGAATGAGCAGTCGATGAGTATGGTTTTGTGTAATCTTTCTGATGGCGATTCTCGCGGTGTGTTTAAAAACCTTAATTATGATTTACGCCAATACAAGAAAATGTCCATGTTTATTCATGCTGAAAGTTTAAAAGGACAAGATCCAATAAAAGATGGAGATATCAATGCCATTATCCGAATCGGTAGTGATTTTATCAATAACTTTTATGAAATCAAATATCCTCTAAAAGTAACTCCGTTTGGAAGTACAAGTCCCAATATTATTTGGCCAGACATTAATAATTTGGATTTTGAGCTACAAGATTTGATCAATTTAAAAACAGACAGAAACTTAAGCAATAGCAGTCCTAATGTTATTTACCACAAAACCATCAATGGAAAAACATATTCTATTATGGGCAATCCAAATTTAGGAGAAATAAGGGGTATAATGGCTGGAATTGAGAATAAAAATGATGGTGATTTTGGAAAACCTATTTGTACAGAAGTTTGGTTTAATGAGCTCCGTTTGTCTGGTATAAATGAAAATAGTGCATGGGCAGCGGTGGGACAAGTAAATATACAATTGGCAGATTTGGGTACCATTTCATTGGCTGGAAATCTGCATTCTAAAGGATTTGGAACATTAGAACAGCGTGTGAATGAGAGATATCGCGATGATTACCGCCAACTTGATTTTTCTGCTAATCTTCAATTGGGTAAATTGCTTCCAAAAAGTTGGGGAATAGATATTCCGTTTTTTACCAATTATTCTCAAATGGCAAGTACACCTCAATATGATCCTTATGACAAAGATGTATTGTTGAATGAAAAACTTAAAGCGGCTGGAAGTAGAAGAGACTCAATACGCAACGAAAGCATTGATTTCTCTAGCATTCGGACATATAATTTTACCAATGTTAGAAAAGCACCTGGCAAAAAAACATATTTATGGAGTCCTTCTAACTTTGATTTTAGCTATTCGTTTACGCAAACCTACCAACACAATCCGTTAATTGAGTCTAATGATGTTAGGAAACAACAAGGTGGTTTAGGATATACTTATTCCAATCAGGCAAAATATTGGGAGCCATTAAAAAAAATCATAAAGTGGAAAACCCCATACCTCAATTTCCTTAAAAACTTTAATGTAAACCTTAAACCCAATTTGTTAAGTTCACGATGGGATTTAAGACGACAATTTGGAGCCGTACGTCCAAGAAATGTTGGTGGAGGTAAGTTTAAAATTCCAGAAACTTACGATAAGTATTTTGTTTTTGATCGCAATTATAACCTCCGTTGGGATTTAACCAAATCATTTAATGTAGATTTTAAAGCAACAAACAATGCCCGTATTGATGAACCCTTTGGCAGAATCGACACACAAGAAAAGAAAGATTCTTTGTTGCGAAACTTATTAAGAGGAGGTAGAAACACCATTTACAATCAATCTGTAGATTTTACATACAATATTCCAACCAATGTTATTCCATTGTTGGATTGGATAAATACAAATGTAAACTTTCGAACCACTTACAATTGGATCGGTGCATCTCGATTGGCTGTGGAGCTTGGAAATACGATTCAAAACAGCAATTCAAAAGGGGCAACTGCAGAGTTTAACTTTCAACAATTGTACAACAAGTCTAAATTACTATCCCGCATCAATGAGCCTTATATTTCTGAACCGTTGCCGGTTGATACCTTTCATAAGAACAATCGTACCAACTTTTTGGGATTTGCAAAAAAGCGATTGACAGCCAAAGATTCATTAAAACCAGCTTTTTTAGTAAAGAACAAATTGATTCAATCAACATTTACCAATAATAGGGCGGTAAAAACCATTGTGCAAATGATGATGGCTGTGAAAAGGGTAGGAGCAAACTATAGTGAGGGTTCGAGCACTTTTATACCCGGTTATATGGATTCAACCCAGCATTTTGGACAAAACTTTGGCAGCAATGCACCTGGGTTGGATTTTATTTTTGGAAGGCAGCCAGACAGTTTATGGTTGTATCGGGCAGCATCAAAAGGATTAATATCAAAAGATACGCTGTTCAACAGTTTGTTCAGACAATCCTACGACCAACGATTTGCCATAACTGCTAGTGTAGAACCATTTAAAGACGTAAATATTGACATCAATTTAGATAAAACATTTACTAAAACATACAGTTCGTTGTTTAAAGACACGTCCGGGGTTGGTAAGTTTTCCAATTTAAGTCCTTATGCATCCGGTGGGTTCAGCATCAGTTTTATATCTTTTCAAACATTGTTTAAAAAGGTAAATCCAAATAATTTGAGTGAAACTTTTAAAAGGTTTCAAGACAATCGGATTATTTTATCGCAGCGATTGGGATCTAAAAATCCTTACAGCAATCAAATTGGAGCAGATGGGTATTATAAAGGTTATGGGAGATATGCACAAGATGTGTTGATTCCTGCATTTATAGCGGCTTACACAAACAAGGATCCCAAGACAATTGGGTTAATCAAATCTGATAACGGAAACTTTGTAAAATCAAATCCATTCAGTGGTTTTATTCCAAGGCCCAATTGGAGATTAACTTATAATGGATTGACAAATTTTCCTTTATTGGCAAAAATCTTTACCAATATTTCGTTAACACATAGCTATACAAGTACGTTAGGCATGAACAGCTTTAACTCAGCATTGTTGTTTCAAGATCGTTTGTATCTTGGGTATCCGTCGTTTGTAGATACTATCTCCGGCAACTTTATACCATACTTTTTGGTTCCGAATATTTCGATTTCTGAGCAATTTAGTCCATTAGCAGGAATAGATTTCTCTACAAAAAGTCAGATTTCAGGAAGGTTTGAATACCGTAAAAGTAGGCAATTGAGTTTAAGTTTGATAGACTATCAGTTGAGTGAAGTGCGTTCAACAGAAATTACAGTTAGTGCCAAGTATCGAAAGCGGGATGTGAAGCTTCCATTTAACCTTAAATTAAATTTAGGATTTAAGTCGAAAGACACTACCAAAACACAACATGACATTAGTTTTGGATTGAATTTGAGTTTTAGGGATGATGTAAATACAAACAGTAGGTTAGATCAAACCAACGCAACAGCAACTGGCGGTCAAAAAGTGTTTACCATTAAGCCAACAATCGATTATGTAATGAGCAATCGGGTAAGTATTCAGTTTTATTTCGACCAGCGGAGGGTAACACCCTATATTTCAAGTTCAGCCCCCATGGTAAATACAAGGGCGGGCTTGCAGGTGAGGATTTCGTTGGCGCAATAGGGATGTGAATTGAGAATTAGGAATTATGAATTAGGAATTATATTATGTATTAATCATAATTTATAAGATTTAAGGATTTGAAGAACAATTAATCATAAATATGCGAATCCTTCGGAGTCGTTTTTGTTTGTGTAATTGTGCTATAAATATTTGACCACTTCGTGGTCAGCATTTAAGCATGCATTTTCAGAAATATAATTATCAATTTATCATCAACAAATAAACATTATTTATTCCGGCATATTCTTAAGCGTTCCGCAAAACAGAATATCATCTTGAAAATCCTGAAATCCTCAAAATCCTGATTCAGACAAATATTATCAATTGTTAATTGTTAATGGTTGATGGTTTTCATAATTCCTAACTCCTAATTCTTAATTCCTAATTCATATCCTCATTCCTCTTACAAAATCGGCTATCTCCATTTTTCGCTTGCCTTCGGGTTGCACTAGGGTTGGACAAATATATCCATCCAAACAAGCGAATTTCAAGGCGTTTTTTTCAACAATTACGGTTCCAGGAATTGTGGGTTCTAGAATGGTTTCCTTATTGGATGCATAAATCTTGAACAATTTATCATTTAAATGGGTAAAAGCTCCAGGATAAGGCGATAACCCCCGAATTAAATTGTACACATCATCCACAGTATTGTTCCAGTCAATTTGACAGGTTGCAGTATACAATTTGGGCGCCGATTTAGGAGTTGCTTGTGCATCATAACTTTGAGGAAATCCTTTTAAACTTCCATCTGCGATGCCTTTAATGGTTTCAAGCAATAAGAATCCACCCTTTTCCATCATTTTGTCGTGTAATGTGCCAGCAGATTCGTTTTCACCAATATCGATTTGTTCTTGTAACAATATATCTCCCGTATCAATTTCTTGCTGCAACTTGAATGTGGTTATTCCAGTTGTTTTTTCTCCCTTTATGATTGCCCAATTGATAGGAGCCGCACCCCGATAATCTGGTAAAAGCGAAGCGTGTAAATTGATGGTGCCCATTGGCGGCATGTCCCATACCAAAGTAGGCAACATTCTAAAGGCTACCACAATTTGAGCATCTGCTTCTAAAGCTTTTAATTGGTTTAAAAATTCGGGATTCTTTAGTTTTTCGGGTTGCAAAACAGGTATATTCATTTCAACCGCATATTGCTTTACAGCTGTTTCTTGTAGTTTTAATCCACGACCCGCTGGTTTGT
>Ga0114962_10003747_pt1 | contig 12237 bp, 19 predicted proteins | sample C_130820_MF_Meta_FD_87017 | JGI IMG/M metagenome (GOLD analysis project Ga0114962, IMG submission 87017) | Freshwater microbial communities from Lake Croche, Canada to study carbon cycling - C_130820_MF_MetaG | ecosystem: Environmental > Aquatic > Freshwater > Lake | place: Lake Croche, Canada... | reverse complement strand
AGTCATGAGGTTTATTGAGCGAGGGCTTGAAGATAAATGGTTTTTGAAAATACATGATAAAGTCGATTATCACTGGCGTTATAGGAAGTATTGTCGATAGTGTATTTCATTTTAGCACTTGTTAAATTGTTATCTGCGCTGCGCATGACGAGAAAAACTTTTACTGTAAAGACATTTTTCCAGTCGCCTATATCAGCCGATTTTGCATAATAAAACGTATCGTCAGTTAGATTGTTGATGTCATTTTTATTTTGTACTCCGTAGCGAAATTCGAGTTTTTCAATTTGTGAAATTAAGGGCTTTGCATTGAATGGATTAGTGATGCTGCTTTGTTTAACTTTACAATAAAAAACAGGGACACCATCACCATCTTTATCTTCGTAAATGTAGATGGTTAGAATATCGTTTTCGTTATATTTGAGTGAACTGGTACACAGTGAATTATTTAAATCTTTTTCGTCTGTTGTTCTGAATCGATAAATCAATTCATTATCTAAACCTCGTAGGTATTCATCTTGATTAAAATTGATTTTTGAATCCATCACAGCTTTATCGGCTTTGAATAAATCCATTTTTCCATCGCTCGTATAACCGGCTAATGACAAATTTTTTGATAGCAAATCAAGCACGAAGACAGCATCTTCGGTCATATCTGATAAATTGCGTTCGAGTGCGAAATTCTTTTGAGATTGCATGAAAATTTGGCTCATGCCTGCGATCAAAAAAAGGGAAATGAGCATACTAATCAATAACTCTATGAGTGTCATGCCGCTTTGTTTTTGCGTCATGAAGGAATAATTTCTAAATAAAACGTGGCGTTTTGTGAAAAAATCCCTGATTTCTTGGTGTTAGCTCTTGTCCATGTCGTGACTAAACACAGTGATTTTGGCGTTGAACCGATACAAGGCGCTTTATTGACGCTGCTACTTAATTGAATTTTAACCGTTGCGTTGGCGGGAAGATTTTTTTGTGCATTTCTAGTCCATTCACCATAATCGTTTGAGGCGAGTTGCGCTTTAGTGCAAACGTTGGATTTAATGCAAGTATCAGATGTATTTGGCGACATAGTTAACCAATCTATGCTCGGGTTAGATCGCATACGCGCCTGCATATCGGTGGCAAGTAGAATAGCTTGTTGCATCGTGTAGGCGTCTTGACTTTCACGGAGCGCGATTATCTGTAGACTTGCGAGTCCAAGCAATCCAATCGCTAAAATAATCATCGAAATTAAAACTTCAATTAGCGTAAAGCCGTTGTTGCGACGTGAGTGGAAAGACAACATGTATCTTAATTGTCTATCTTGTCGCGGGGTTTGAGTGGTTTGTGATGTTTGATGGAAGGCTTTTTAGGGTAAATCATTTCATTTGGCATAGGGACGTATAAGCCAATATTTTCTGCGCAAAAATGCAAAATTCGCTCAAGATAGTCGTTGAATGTTTTAGTATCTAAATCTTTTGTGCTACTTAGGCGCTCTACCATGACGCCGCCAATCATTTCACGCTCAATGGGCAGAAATGTGCGTTTAAATGACGCATGAAGCTCTTCAGGCGTAAATCCGGTGTATTCAGAAATAGTGCGTAGTACTACGCCAAAATAATACGCATTTTGGTAGCGTGTACGTGCATTTTTGTGCTGTTTAATCTCAACGCTCAACACAACAGGTGAGCTGATATCGATGCCATGGATAAAGGCTAATACTTCTTCTTTTACGTTTTGGCTATTGATGACGAATTTCATGGGCAGATTTTATTGAAATTACGTTGGAATTTTATGGTGATTTGTAAGGATTAGGCGAGCGCTCAAAAACACCCTTCTATGTTACTAGAAGGATGTTTATTTACATATTTACGCTGTTGCATCAAAAAGTGAACCTACACCATTTGGGAGCGAGTTATTGCCATTGACGGCAGATAATTGCTTTAAAAAATCTTGTAGGTTGGCGCTGGATGCCACATTAGGTTCTGCTGAGTTTGTATCAGAAGAAGATTTACCGCTTACTGCGTTAACGAGATCATGAAACTTAGATTGCAATGTAGTGTGTTGGCTACTGTTGTTGTCAAGTGTCGAAATCAGGTTTTGCATGCTTGCAGTTGGGTTGCTATACGCGGTTACCTGCGCAGACAGTCCACTTGCAGTGCTGTCGTTATTCCCGTTTTGTGAGGGAGTCACGTCGCTTTGCGTAAGCGTTTTGTACAAGTCTTGCAAAAATACTTGCAACACTTTTTTAACATCCAAAGGTGACGTGCTGCTAACAGTAGATGAACTGCTATTGTTGTTTGCACTGCCACTGCCAATACTCAGGCCAAGGCTTTGCAATGCTTGCGTCGCACTTTGCATAAGTGAGCCGTTATTCGCATCAGCTTTGATGGTTGCAACGGTTAACTTAAGCGCATCGTTACTATTTACGTTTACTTGCGAAGGGCTATTAACCGTTTGCGTTTGCGTAAGTAACTGTGCGGGATTGCTTGTAGAAATTGACATAATTCGTTACCTCAATTATTAACGAAAATTAATTTTCTATCACATAAAATAAATTCATGCACGTGTGATATCGGCATAACGGCTTGAAACTTGAAAATTTGAAACTAAACCACCTCGATAGGGGCGACACCAACGATGGCGAGTCCAATATCTTCGAGTATAGCCAGGCCAAGTGCTGAAATACTGCGAACTTCACCTTTTCCAAATGTGTCTGACATCAAATCATTACTGAGCGTAAGATGATAATACGCTGAGTCATTTCCAGCACTTGCCGGCTCTAAATCAATCGGTTTATTCGTATTAAGTGCTTGGGCGTACTTTCCTGTAAATACGAGTGAGCCATTTTGAATCGATACGAGTGAATCGAAAGTGTTTTTACTCCATTCCTCTCTAGATTACCTGTAAATGCTAAACCGTGCAAAATTTCGTGCGTTAAAATGCTGATAAAATCATATTTTCCGGCAACGGCCTTGCCACTTAAAGACATTTGATTGATATTAGTCAATTTAATATAGAGGGTTAAATCATCTTGACCGGGATTGGTTTCTTTCCCTTGCAGTGAATCCGCAAGAAATGCGGTACATTGAGCAACAGCAACGTCCCACTCAGATTTTAAAGCGAGGCTACACCGATATTCCTTAAATCCCCAAAATGAAGAGACGGGGCTTTACGGAATTTTTGGTAAAAAGACTGTCAAAGCTCACTGAATCTGTTTGACATACGTTATCGCCTTTTAATATGCGTTATTGATTAATTTAAAAAATAACTAGTTTCTACCTTCTCGATGTCTACCGTATCTATTATGGCGCTCTTTGTATGCATGTACGTTATGTTTTTCATAGTGTTCATGTTGCTCGTGACGTGCATGATCGTGGTGATGCTCATGGTATTCATTTTCGTAATGATAATGAGGTGCTGGAGCATAGTAATGCTGGGGTGGCGTGTAATAGTAATCTTGAGTGTAATAAGTTGATTGGGGCGCGGTTCTATAAGAGGAATAACCATAGTACGGTGCCGAGCGCTCGTAAGCGCAGCCTGCTGAAAGAAGACTCAATGTCATTAAAAAGGTTAATCGTTTCATGCTGCACCGTTCTATTTGAAAAAAATAATTATTCTGGTTTAGCGGTTTCTTCTTTCTCTCCGCCTTCAGTATTGGCCATAAATAATGCTAGGCATTCCATTTCACTTTCTATGTAATTAGAACGGGCAGTCGTCAAATCTTTAGGCGAACCAAAATCATTGCGTAATTCTTCCATGGTTTTTTTAGGATCTGCAGATTGGGGTAGCGTCAGCATTTTAGTATAGTTGCGAAACGCTGTCAGTCTATCGGGATCGAATGCGAATAATCCCGGCATGTTATCGGATGATTTTTCAACAATACAGTCTGCCATTTTTTCAACGGGTACACTGTATTCTTTAGGGTCTTGTGAATTTTTTTCTTGTTGGAGTTCCGCTAAAACAGCCGCTTCATAATTATTTTTTTCACTACATCCATTGAGTAGTAAAGCGGTCAGTGATAGTAATAAAATTTTTTTCATTGCATGAAATCTCGATAGTTTTAAAAAAAGCACTTTATGCACGACTAAGCTACTTTTGCTTAGAGTGTTATTCGTAATTCAGTAGCCTGTTTGTTTTTTATATCAAACGCGCGTAATTCTAAGATACCTTTCGTATTAAGCGAAATTATAAAATGCAGTGCATCGATATACGCTAAATTATTTAAATCCAGCGAAGAAGGATAAGCTGGCGCACTAGGGTGTGAATGATAAATAGCAAATATTTCTTCGCCACGCTCACGTAAGGTTTTGGTTGCTGCAATATGCTCTGTGGGATCAAATAAAAACTGGGTTGCTGGCGATGGTGAAATATTTTTAATAGGGTAGCAACGCACTGGCGTTTTATTTTTATAGCTAACGATGCCGCAAACTTCTGCGTCAGGGGAAATTTGGGCAAGGTGTAGCAGTTGACTTGTCAATTCGCGTGAAAGTGTAATTTGAACGGTCATGATTTTCTCAATGAAATAAAAACAAAACGTGCTTTAGGTTTTAGGAAGTGTGACGCCAGTTTGACCTTGATATTTTCCGCCCCTATCTGCATACGAGGTTTCGCACTGCTCATCACCACCAAAAAATAGCATTTGCGCAACGCCTTCATTGGCGTAAATTTTGGCGGGTAGAGTCGTTGTGTTTGAAAATTCAAGCGTGACATGTCCTTCCCATTCCGGCTCTAAAGGCGTGACGTTCACAATAATACCGCAACGCGCATACGTCGATTTGCCTAAGCAAATGGTGAGTACGTCACGAGGAATACGGAAATATTCGACCGTTCTTGCTAGTGCAAATGAATTAGGGGGGATAATGCAAACGTCGGATTGCACGTCAACAAAACTCGTTGGATCAAAGTTTTTAGGATCAACAATAGCAGAATTGATATTGGTGAAAATTTTGAACTCATCGGCGCAACGCACATCATATCCGTAACTTGATGTGCCATAAGAGATGACACGCCCGTTTTCGTTCTCACGCACTTGATTGTGTTCAAAGGGGCAAATCATCCCGTGCTCTGCCGCCATGCGACGTATCCATTTATCTGATTTTATGCTCATAGCGCGTAAAGTAAAAAAATTGAAAAGTTAGTTAACAATATGATGACCGCGATTGCGCATACAGCTTGAGTAAGCGCGTTTATATTCATCTTCTGCAGAAAAGCCTTGCTTAGCTGCGCCACCAATACCACCAGCGGCAGCGCCAAGTGCTGCACCTGTTCCTGGGCTTCCAACAATTGCACCCAGTGCTGCGCCTGTTGCGCCACCAAGCAGACCGCCTACGCCCGCGCCAATAGCAGTTTCTTTTGCCGTGCCACCAGAGGCCTGTGTGGCTAACTGCTGGCAATCGCTCATGTCTCGGTTGATGAATTGTGCATTGGGATCGCCATAAGCGTCCACGGTAGGTGTCCAGCCACCTTGGCTATAGCAACCTGCAAGCGAAAGTGTACTGATTAGAAGAAAGCTAATTTTAGTTGTCGATGTCATAAACATTACCGTGTGAGGTTAAAAAATAGGCATTACACGATAAATAGTAATCGATTGGATGGGGACAAACAAGAAGCGAAGAAAAACAGAGTGAGGGGGTGTCGGTATTAGCCAGATTAACGCAGCTCGAATGGCGTTAACCTGAAGCTAATAACGCAGTGAAACTATTTAATTTTAGCTTCTTTATAAATAACGTGTCTGCGAACAAATGGATCAAACTTTTTGATTTCCATTTTTTCTGGCATCGTTTTTTTATTTTTTGTTGTAGTGTAAAAATGACCCGTACCTTCTGTCGAAATCAATTTAATTTTATCACGCATGATTTTATCCTCTCAAAAATAGGGGTTAAACTTTTTGGCCTGCTTTACGCAAATCCGCTAAAACTGCATCGATGCCGTTTTTGTCGATAATGCGCATTGCTTTTGTTGATACGCGGAGACGTACCCAACGGTTTTCGCTCTCAACCCAAAAACGGTGGTGTTGAAGATTAGGCAAAAAACGTCTTCTTGTTCTGTTGTTTGCGTGTGAAACGTTATTTCCAGTCATCGGGCGTTTACCCGTAACTTGACATACTCTTGACATGAAAAACCTCTGTAGCTGTATAAATTTAAAATATAATCCGGCTTTATACCAAAATTTCTTTTCTAGGTAAATAATAAACTCGATATAATTAACACTACTTTACACTAAATCACTCAGAAGATAAAACGCTAATGTCTATTAAACTCGGTATGGTCATGGACAGTATTGACCAAATTAACATCAAAAAAGACACCAGTTTTGCTATGCTCCTTGAGGCGCAAAGCCGTGGATGGCAGCTTTACTATATGGAAATGGGGGATCTTTTCTTGCGTAATGGGCGTGCCTATGCAAGAACACGTCTACTGACCGTTGAGCGCAATGCGTCACGGTGGTACGAATTTATGAGTGAGCAGATTATTGATTTATCAGAGCTTGATGTCATATTAATGCGCAAAGATCCGCCTTTTGATTCCGAGTTTCTTTATGCCACAACAATTTTGCAGAGAGCTGAAGATGCAGGCGTTTATGTGGTCAATAAACCGCAATCATTGCGTGATGCGAATGAGAAACTTTTTACGTCTTGGTTTTCGCAGTGTTGCGCGGAAACATTGGTGTCAAGTCGCGCTGTTCAGATTCGCCAATTTTTAGAAGAACAGCAGGACATTATTATAAAGCCGCTGGATGGCATGGGCGGGACATCGATATTTCGTTTGCGCTTAGAGGATCCAAATATCAGTGTTATTTTGGAAACGATGACGAATTATAATCAACGCTATATTATGGCGCAGCGTTATTTGCCAGCCATTAAAGACGGTGATAAACGTATTCTTGTCGTCAATGGTGAAGCGATTCCTTATGCGCTCGCGCGTATTCCTCAGCAAGGCGAAACACGCGGCAATTTAGCCGCTGGTGGTCGCGCGGAAGGTCGGCCATTAACGGAGCGTGATCGCTGGATTGTGAGTCAAGTGGCGCCGACACTTAAAGCTAAAGGTTTGATTTTTGTCGGGTTGGACGTTATTGGTGATACGCTAACGGAAATTAATGTCACCAGTCCCACGTGTGTGCAAGAATTGGATGCCCAATTCGGGCTTAATATCGCGGGCGTTTTAATGGATCATATCGAAACGATTGTGGCTAAATGAAGGTATTCATCACGCTAGCGGCGGCGATTATTTTGCACGGCATTTTTATTTATACTGTCTTGCTCAAGTTCCCTATGCGTGAACAAAAAGCACCTCAATACATGGATGTCACGCTGATTACGCAACCAGCGGATAAAAAGCCTAAAGAGGCGAAATCCATAGCAACAGATAATCAGCTTGCCAGTCAATCGGCTTCTGATGCGAAAGAGAGGGTAGCTCGTCAAAAAGAAGTGAAGGCGACAAGTTCGTCAGTAAAAGAAAAAACCGCTAAAAATGTGGCACCCGCTTTAACATCAGAGTCTAAGCCATCACCGCAGTCATCGGAAATAATGAAAAAAGAGGACGTTGATAAACCCCGTTTGACGCCCGAATTATTACAGCAACAAATTAGTCAATTAGGGAGCGATATTCGCAAGCAAACCATGGAAACGTCTTCACAGCGTGTGAAGTTCATTGATTCAGTGAGCGCAAGTAAAGCCATAGCCGCGCAATATTTAAAAGACTTTGAAAGTAAAGTTGAGCGCACAGGAAATATGAATTATCCCGAAGTTGCCATGCAAAAAGATTTTTCCGGTACACTGACAATGGACGTAGGAATTAAAGCTGACGGCAGTGTTTACAGTATTCGAATCAATCAATCCTCGGGTAATTCGGCTTTAGATGAAGCTGCAAAGAAAATCGTGCGTATGAGTGCCCCGTTTCCTGCGTTGCCTACTGATTTACTTAAAGAACTAGATGTGTTAATTATTACACGTGTGTGGCGATTTTCAGATCAATCTGGCATAAAGACCCAATAGATTTCCCATTTTTAAAATGAAAAATAAAAATACATAAAAATATGAATGACACGGACTATTTAGACAATCAATTTCTTATCGCCATGCCGACGCTTGCCGATAGTCATTTTTCGCAGACGGCTATTTATCTTTGTCAGCACAATGCTGACGGTGCGTTAGGTATTGTTATCAATCGTCAATCTGACATGAAACTCAAGGAAATTTTCATGCAAATGGATATTCCTGTCACGTCAGTATCTGCGGCGGAGGCGCCAGTTTATATGGGCGGTCCTGTTCAGCAAGAGCGCGGCTTTGTGCTACATAAAACAGGCGGTCAATGGGCGATTACACTGCCTATTTCGGACACTATGTCGCTAACAACGTCGCGCGATATTATCGAAGCGATTGCCAAAGGCGAGGGGCCTGAGCGTTATTTTGTCGCGCTAGGCTACGCTGGATGGGGGAAAGGACAACTTGAACAGGAGTTTTTGGATAATTCGTGGCTTAACACGCCTTTTGGCGAACCTATTTTGTTTGATACACCAATTGATTTACGTTGGCGCATGGCGGCGAGTCAAATTGGCATTGATATCAATAAATTAACGCATGGCGCGGGTCATGCGTAAAGACCCTTTGATGCGCCAAACGCAAGACACGTTTTTAGGTTTTGATTTTGGCACAAAAAAAATTGGCGTTGCTGTCGGGCAATTAACCACAGCCACCGCTAATTCACTTCAAACTTTACGCTCACCCAATGAGGCGCCCAATTGGCAAGCTATTGAAGGCCTTGTGAAAGAATGGCAACCAGCGGGCTTTGTCGTGGGTATTTCTCGCCAACATGATGGCACCGATAATCCTGTGACGCCCCGTATGTTGAAATTTTGCCGTCAATTAAACGGACGGTTTAATTTACCTGTTCATCAGCAAGATGAAATGCTCTCCACGTTTGAAGCAAAACAATTATTGTTTGATGATGTTCACGTTAACGCAACTAAATTGTGGGCGGTGCAAGATGAACTCGCTGCGCAATTGATTCTACAAACTTGGCTCAATGGACAAGAAAGAACAGTTTAACGATGTGATGAGTAAAGCGCATCAGCATGAAGAAGACGATAATCTCTTTCGACAAGCTGTCGGCTGCGTTCAAGCTATCAAGCAAGATAAAATCACGCCTCAATCGCAATTACCCAGGCCAAAACCTTATCCAAAACCGCTTGAAGTGAATTTCGATGCGCATTTAAGCTCGCGCAATCCAGAAGAATTAACAACGGTGGGTATTTATGATTCACTCAATTTTCTGTCTGCGGGCTTGCAAAATAATGTGCTAAAAAAATTGCGTCGTGGCTATTTTGGCGTCGATGCAGAAATTGATTTACATGGATTAACGGGGTATGACGCGAAACGTCAATTACTGCATTTTCTACACAGTAGCGTGCAAGATGGCTGTCGCTGTGTGCATATCGTGCATGGCAAAGGGTATCGCTCGCAAGATAATTTGCCCGTGATTAAAAACGAATTAAATCAGTGGCTTCGGCAACATCAAGACGTGCAAGCGTTTTGCTCAGCAAGTCCTAAAGACGGCGGAACGGGAGCGGTATTTGTGCTGCTGCGTTTGTCAGATAAGTATGGCACGGAGGATAGCGATGCGTTTTAATCACCTTGAAGGGTAATCACAATTTCTCGAGCACTTGCGTGATTGCGGTGTTCACACAAATAAATGCCTTGCCACATACCTAAATTGAGTTGTCCTTTTGTGACGGGTATCGTCACGCTTGAGCCGAGTAGACTGCTTTTAATATGAGCTGGCATATCATCACTGCCTTCAAGTGTGTGCGCGTAATACGGTTCATTTTCGGGGACAGCGCGATTAAAAAAACTCTCAAAGTCCATGCGTACGGTAGGATCTGCATTTTCGTTAATGGTTAGCGAAGCGGAGGTATGTTTAATAAAAACGTGCAACATTCCAATCGAATATTGGGCTAATTCAGGTAATTGACGCACGATTTCATCGGTCACTATATGAAAACCACGTGGCCTTGGCTTTAGACTAATTTCTTTTTGTACCCACATATTTTCTTTATTTTAGGGTTTGAGTCCACCACCAAATTTTGAGCTTAATTTGGTAATTGTATTAATAATAAACGACATTTTTTTTGCATCATTAGGATCATGCGGTGGTGCAATTTCAATTTGTGAATTTAATTTTTGTTCGCGCAGCAAACGCAAACGGGTTTCTTTGAGCGCGCGTTGGCGTTCTAATTCGTTTTTGATGCGTTCGATGGATTTATCTTCTTTTGCGGCTTTTTCTTGTTCTTTTTTGCGTTTTTCGTGTGCTTCTTGTTTTAAACGCTCTTGTTTTTCGTGTTCTTTATTACGGAGACGTTCGCGTTCAGTTTGTTCTTGTAAATAGATTTTTTCTTCTCTAATTTGCTCTTGGGAAAAACGATAGTTTTCAAGTAATAGCCAATTATCAAAATCGGTTTGCAGCTGCTCAAAAAACGCAATGATGGTTTTCTTATTTTCTATAAGCTCAAGGCGACTGGGTATTTTACGTTCACTTTCACCTTCAGTGTCAGATAGGGAGTGAGTTTGGTTCAATCGGGAATAGTCGTCGTCTGTGACGGCGTCAAGTAGATTGAGTTCGTCATGCTCACGCTTGAGATGGGTACAAAGTTCGTCGTTAATACGCTCGAAGACTTCATTCCAATCACAAAAGAAAACCGCCTCATTCCAATTTGCCCAGCGATCAATACGCGACAAATAACGGCAGACAATATCGTGTTCTTGAAAGACACGTTTGTGCAGTTCTAGGATAAATTGAGCGCGTAGGGTACTGGAATTGAAAATATTATTTTTGCGGGTAAATACGCGATATCTATCTTCACTTGAGGCTTCTTTGAGAAAAAATAACCCTTGAAGTAAATCAAGTTGCAAATTACGAGTTTCTTCTAGGCGTCGCTCTTCGGGTAATTCTAAGAACGCGAGAATACTGCGATTTAAGTTTTCACGTTTGTCGTTGATGAAAAATTCTTGTTTTTCAATTTGTTTGAGCAGTAGCGTGTCTTCTGAAATCACAAATGGATCAGGGCCATACATCATGCGCCATGCTTCTTGTTTTTCAGTTAATTGACGTTTGAGATGTCGATAGTGCTTTTCAAGTTTGCTGAATTCTTGTTTGTAAAATTCATAATCAGCAGTGAAATAGTAACGTGCTAAATTGCGTTCTGCGATATAAAAACCGTGTTCAGCGGCAGCAATTTCATTGAGTTGGTCAAAATGCAATTGACAATACTCTGCTCCGTCTCTAAATCGACTGGACGATTTATCGCAAAAGTTAATTGAGCAGTATGACATATGTTTTTTCCATCTATTTTAAAATTGATAAGCATTAAGCATGAATAGCATAACAATTCACACGTCAATGCGCCAACGTCGCGCTTATTTTATTTGCGCTAAAAATTTATCCAATTGATTTGCAAAGGCTTGAATATCTCGCGCTGATAATGGCGCAGGTCCTCCTGTTTGAACCCCATTTGAGCGTAGCGTATCCATAAAGTCACGCATATTGAGTCGCTCTTTAATATTTTCATGGCTATACATTTCACCTCGCGGATTGAGTGCATGTGCGCCTTTTGTGATCACGTCATTGGCAAGTGGAATATCGCCTGTAATCACTAAATCCCCCTCGCTGAGTTGCTCAACGATTTTAGAATCCGTGACATCAAACCCCGCGCTCACTTGCAACATTTTAATAAAACGTGATGGCGGAAGTTGTATTTGCTGATTGGCAACCATCGTGAGTGCAATTTGTTTGCGCTCCGCCGCTTTAAATAAAATGTCTTTAATGGCTTTAGGGCAGGCATCACCATCAACCCAAATGTGCATACGTATCCTTGACTATTCTTTATGTTCTTTTTCGAACGCGTTTAAATCCATATCGACACCACAACCACGCAGACCACAATACCCATCTGGGTTTTTGGCTAAATACTGTTGATGGTAATCTTCTGCGTAATAAAATGTTGGCGCGGGCAATATTTCAGTGGTTATCGACAAAAAATGTTTTTTTGATAATTGTTCTTGATAATAATTTTTTACAGCTATCGCAAGTGCTTGTTGTTGCTGATTTAAGGTATAAATGCCTGAGCGATATTGCGTGCCTTCATCATTACCTTGTCGCATTCCTTGCGTGGGATCGTGCGATTCAAAAAAGACTTTGAGCAATTCAGTTAATGTCACTAAGTTCGGATCAAAAACAATGTGTACCGCCTCAGCATGATGAGTT
>Ga0114962_10003742_pt1 | contig 12243 bp, 16 predicted proteins | sample C_130820_MF_Meta_FD_87017 | JGI IMG/M metagenome (GOLD analysis project Ga0114962, IMG submission 87017) | Freshwater microbial communities from Lake Croche, Canada to study carbon cycling - C_130820_MF_MetaG | ecosystem: Environmental > Aquatic > Freshwater > Lake | place: Lake Croche, Canada... | reverse complement strand
ACACCTTTTGAATTTCTAAAACCAGATACAGTTCTTTTTAAAGTTTGGCCTAGCACAGGCCTGGTTTTAGATTCCGTAGATAAAGATAACTTTGGCGTTTCTTATTATATGGGGAAAGCAGGACGCTTCAAAACATTCAAAGTAACTTCCTTTTGTGATACCGCGAGGGTAACCATTAGGTTTTAACTGGGTAAGCAATATATCAGCTTGAGTAGGCCAAGCGAAAATATTTAAGGCTTTAGTTAAAAACTTTTTCAAAATAAATTTTGGCTATCCAAAACTTTTCCTACCTTTGCAGTCCTATTTTACAAGGCAAAATACGGAAATCTCACAGAGACAATGCATTCCGATCCAATTTCAGACTTCCTGACCCGCATAAGAAATGCGATTAAGGCGAACCACCTTATTGTTGAAATCCCTTCTTCTAATTTGAAGAAGCGTATGACCGAGGTGCTGTTCGAGCAAGGCTTCATTCAAAGCTATAAATTTGAGGACAACGAGGTACAAGGCAACATAAAAATTGCCCTTAAATACCACCCTCAAACTAGAAAGAACGCCATTGTGGAACTTAAGCGCATCAGCAAACCAGGCTTACGTAAATACGTAGGTCACGATAAACTACCTCGAGTGCTTAGCGGCTTAGGTATAGCTATCGTTTCTACCAGCAGAGGCGTTTTAACAGACAAACAAGCACGCGAACAGAAAGTTGGCGGCGAAGTTTTATGTTACGTTTACTAATCCTTCCACATTCTAATCTGAAAGCAAATGTCACGTATTGGTAAAAAACCTATTGTGTTGCCAAAGGGAGTGGAAGTATCCATTGCCAAAGATAACTTGGTAACTGTAAAGGGGCCTAAGGGTACTCTTTCTCAGCATGTAGATAGCGATATGATTTTAACCATCGAAGAAGGTGTGTTAAACATAGAGCGTCCTACAGAACAAAAACGCCACAAAGCTATGCACGGTTTATACCGTTCGTTGCTAGCCAATGCCGTAACTGGTGTTAGCGATGGCTACAAGAACAACCTAGAACTAGTAGGTGTAGGTTTCAAGGCTGCCGTAACTGGTAAAATTCTTGACCTAGCCCTAGGTTACTCTCACTCTATAGTAATGGTTTTACCAGAAGAAGTTACTGCTTCGGCTTTAACTGAAAAAGGTAAGAACCCTATCATTACCCTTGAAAGTATTGATAAGCAACTATTGGGTCAAGTAACAGCTAAGATTCGTTCTCTACGTAAAGTGGAACCATACAAAGGCAAAGGTGTTCGCTTCGTTGGTGAAGTGGTTCGCAGGAAAGCCGGTAAAACTTCAGCTAAATAATCTTCTTAACAGCAACTTCCATATACCATGGCACAAAAACTTTCAAGAAGAGATAAGATTCGCCTTAGCATTCGCAGGAAAATCAGCGGCGAAGCAACCAAGCCTCGCTTATCTGTATTCCGTTCGAACACGCATATATATGCTCAGTTGATAGACGATATCAGCGGCAAAACCCTTGCATTCGCTAGCAGTAGCGAACTAGCAGCGGAAGAAAAAGGTACCAAAATAGAAATGAGCAAGGCAGTAGGCAAAAAGCTAGCTACCAAAGCCATCGGAAACGGTATCAGCAAAGTAGTTTTCGACCGTAGTGGTTATTTATACCACGGTCGTATCAAAGCATTAGCCGAAGGAGCTCGCGAAGGAGGGCTCGTATTCTAAGAAAGAGATATGATTCCTAAGGAAGCAAGAGTATTAAGGGCCAATGAGTCCGAGCTCAAAGAAACAGTAGTAGCCATAAACCGTGTAGCCAAAGTGGTGAAAGGTGGTAGGCGTTTTAGTTTCTCTGCCATTGTGGTAGTAGGAAACCAAAACGGTCTAGTAGGCTTCGGTCTTGGAAAAGCTAATGAGGTGCAAGACGCTATCCGTAAGGGTACCGAAGATGCGAAAAAGAATTTGGTAAAAGTTCCTATTCATCACCAAACAGTGCCGCACGAAAATTACGGCAAGTATTCTGGTGGTTTCGTATTCCTAAAGCCAGCTGCACCGGGTACTGGTATTATTGCTGGTGGTGCTATGCGTGCCGTGCTTGAAAGTGCCGGCGTTCATAATGTATTGGCAAAATCTAAAGGTTCATCAAATGCGCACAACGTGGTAAAAGCAACAATAGATGCTCTTGCTAACATGCGCGACCCTAAGATGATTGCAAGGCAACGTGGTGTATCAATGAAAAAGGTATTTAACGGTTAATTTTCCCTGATATGGCAAAGGTTAAGATCACACAGGTGCGTAGCACCATCAAAACCCCTCAGGTGCAGAAAGATACCATGATAGCACTTGGTTTGGGAAAAATAAACCGTAGCGTAGAACGTGAGTATACTCCTTCTATTGCTGGTATGGTAAACGTAGTTAAGCACCTCGTAGTTGTAACAGAAATTTAATAGGCGGGAACAGAACAATGGAATTACATAATTTAAGACCTGCAGCAGGTTCTACACATACAGCAAAACGCCTTGGACGTGGTCCAGGTAGCGGTATGGGCGGTACTTCTACCCGTGGTCATAAAGGTGCGCAAAGCCGCAGCGGTTACTCTCGTAAGTCTGGCTTCGAGGGTGGTCAAATGCCTTTGCAACGCCGTGTGCCAAAATTTGGTTTCAAGAACATTAATAGGGTTGAATACAAAGTAATTAACCTTGATACCTTACAAACACTAGCTGAAACTTCAAACGTTTCTACTATCGATATCCAATTCTTGTTAGATCACGGAATGGTAGCCAAAAAACATTTGGTTAAAGTATTAGGTAGAGGCGAACTAAATGTAGGCTTAACAGTATCTGCACACGCTTTCTCGGCTTCAGCAATTGAAGCAATTGAAAAAGCAGGTGGTTCAACTAACGTAATTGGAGCCTAATTTAGGGCGATGAAACAGTTCATAGACACCATAAGAAACATCTTCTCCATTCAAGAACTGAAGGAGAGGATTTTGTACACCTTTTTGTTCTTAGCCGTTTTTAGGTTAGGTTCTTATGTGGTGTTGCCAGCGGTTAATCCCGCTATGCTAGACAGTAGCGAAAGTAGCGGCATATTAGGCTTGCTAGATACCTTTCTCGGAGGTGCGTTTTCAAACGCCTCCGTTTTTGGTTTAGGTATTATGCCTTATATATCTGCTTCTATCATTTTGCAACTGTTAGTGGTAGCTGTTCCTTTCTTCCAAAAGCTTAGTAAAGAAGGCGAAAGCGGCAGAAAGAAAATTAACCAGTATACAAGGGTGCTAACTATCGCGGTAACTCTTGCACAAAGCATCGGTTATTTAGCAGGTACAATTGCTCCTGAAGCTATCAGACCAGAATTTGCTGGTTCAGCATTTTACCTTACTTCAGTGCCTCTAATTATAGCTGGAACAATGTTCTGTATGTGGTTAGGCGAAAAAATTACTGAAAAGGGTATTGGTAACGGCATTAGTATGATTATCATGATTGGTATTATCAGCCGCTTACCAAGTGCAATTATCAAAGAATTTGCAAGTAGGGAAATGAGCGGAGTTATTTGGACTTTCCTTGAATTGATCGCTTTATTCGCAGTAGTTGTTTTCGTAGTAGCTATAACCCAAGCAACCAGACGTATTCCAATTGAATATGCTAGGCAAATGGTTGGTAATAGAGTAGTACGTGGTCAACGCCAATTCCTACCTCTAAAGTTTAACAGTGCTGGTGTTATGCCAATCATCTTTGCTCAGGCCCTGATGTTTTTGCCTAGCCTTTTCGCCACTGCTTTTAGAGACAAACTAGAAATAGCCGACACCATTGGCAGTACATTTAGCGATGTTACTAGCTGGCAGTACAACTTAGTAAATGCAATATTGATTGTTGTGTTTACCTACTTCTACACTGCTATTGCTGTAAACCCACAACAAATTTCTGAAGATTTACGCAGGAATAATGGTTACATCCCGGGTGTTCAGCCTGGGGAAGCAACTACTGAATATATTTCTACCATTATCGATAGAATTACTTTACCGGGAGCTCTGTTCTTAGCAGCTATTGCAATAATGCCTGCTATTGCCAGAACTTTTAATATCAACCAAGAGTTGGCTTATTTCTTCGGTGGAACCTCTTTATTGATTATGGTGGGTGTTATTTTAGATACCCTTCAGCAAATTGAAAGCTACCTTCTTATGCAACAATATGAAGGTATGATGAAAACAGATAAATTTTCTGGAACTACAGAAGCAATGGCTACCACCACTATCTAAGGGGTGAAGTTGTACTACTTCCTATGTTTAAGAAAAAGACAAAGCAGCCTATTCTAAAGACTGCCGAGCAAATAGAATTAATACGCATGAGTGCAGACCTTCTGGGTCGTACACATGGAATGATATCAAGGGCATTAAAGCCTGGTATCACTACCAATGAGTTAGATAAACTTGCCCACGATTTTATCAAAGATAATGGCGCAATCCCTAGCTTTCTTGGTTTATATAACTGCCCTAGCAGCACACTTATTTCAGTAAATGAAGTTGTGGTGCACGGTTTACCAAGTAATTACGCCCTTCAAGAGGGTGACATTGTTTCGGTAGATATGGGCGTAAAAATGAATGGCTACCATTCTGATAGTGCCTTTACTTACTGGCTTGGAGAAATTAAGCCTGAAGTAAAAGAGTTGTTAAAGGCTACCTACCAATCTTTGGTAAATGCCATAGAAGCAGCTAAAGTGGGTAACACTGTCGGTGATATTGGTTATGCTATTCAAAGTTACGTGCAGCCCAAAGGCTATAGCGTAGTTAGGGAACTGATTGGACACGGTTTAGGAGTAGATCTTCACGAGCCACCAGAAGTACCAAACTACGGTAAAAAAGGTAGCGGACCCCTTCTGCAAAACGGAATGGTAATTGCTATTGAGCCAATGATAAACTTGGGTCGGAAAGATATTGTTCAGCTGAAAGACGGTTGGACAGTAAGAACAGCCGATAAAAAACCAAGCGCACACTATGAACACACTGTGGCCATTTGGGATGGTAAACCTCAAGTGCTCACAACCTTTAAATATATTGAAGATTTATTTTCAGTAGAAAAACTATAGTATGGCCAAACAGTCCTCTATCGAGCAAGACGGAGTTATTGAAGAATCGTTATCAAATGCAATGTTTAAAGTGCGTTTGCAAAACGGGCATACTGTAATCGCCCACATTAGTGGAAAGATGCGTATGCACTATATCAAAATTCTGCCAGGCGATAAGGTAAAGCTGGAAATGAGTCCCTACGACCTTACCAAAGCACGTATCACATATAGGTACAAATCGCACGAAGGACCTACTTTCTAAATCATAGGCAAGCATGAAAGTCAAAGCATCCATTAAAAAGCGTAGTGTTGATTGTAAAATCATCCGCAGAAAAGGCAAGCTCTACGTAATCAACAAAAAAAATCCCCGCTTTAAGCAAAGACAGGGTTAATCAAGAACTATGGCACGTATAGCAGGAGTTGACATACCAGACAACAAGCGTGGCGAGATAAGCCTTACCTATATCTTTGGAATAGGTAGAAGCAGCGCTAAGCAAATATTGGGCAAAGCCAATGTTGATATCAACAAGAAGGTTGCTCAGTGGAGCGAAGAGGAAGCGAACGCGGTTCGTCAAATCATCAATAATGAATTCAAGACCGAGGGTCAATTAAAGAGCGAAGTGTCTTTGAACATTAAGCGTTTAATGGATATCGGTTGTTACCGAGGTTTGCGCCATAGAAAAGGTTTACCAGTTCGTGGTCAACGTACCAAGAACAATACACGTACTCGTAAGGGTAAGCGTAAAACGGTAGCGAATAAGAAGAAGGCAACCAAGTAATAATACCTAAATTGGTTCCCTGCCAGCAATGGCGGGGAACGATTACCTCAATCTCCAATATTTTCATTATTTCACTTAGATGGCTCAAGCATCGGGAAAAAGGAAAGATAAGGCTAAAAAGCGCGTCGTGGTTGTGGAATCACACGGTCATGTGCACATAAGAGCTTCTTTCAACAACATTATTATTTCTATTACCAACCTAAATGGTCAAGTTATATCTTGGGCATCGGCTGGTAAAATGGGCTTTAAGGGCTCTAAGAAAAACACGCCTTACGCCGCTCAAATGGCAGCAAGCAACGCAGCCCAAGTGGCCTATGAACTTGGCTTGCGCAAAGTAGAAGTGTTCGTGAAAGGCCCAGGAAGCGGACGTGAGTCTGCTATTCGTACTATCCAGAACAGTGGATTGGAAATCAGTGTAATTAAAGATGTTACACCATTGCCTCACAATGGTTGTCGCCCTCCAAAACGCAGAAGGGTATAACCATTCTTTCCATCCCTCATACTAAGCAAGAAACAAAATGGCAAGATATACAGGTCCACGTTCTAAAGTAGCAAGAAGGTTCAATGAACCTATTTTCGGTCCAAGCAAGGCATTACAACGTAAGCCTCACCCTCCGGGTATGCACGGCAAAGGCAGAAAGCGTAAACAAAGCGAATACGCAGTTCAGCTTGGCGAAAAGCAAAAAGTTAAATATATATATGGTGTATTAGAACGTCAGTTCCGTACATTGTTCGAAAAAGCATCTCGCAAAGGCGGTATCACAGGACATAACTTACTTCGTATGTTAGAGTCTAGGTTAGATAACGTAGTTTATCGTTTAGGTATTTCTCCTACTCGTAGAGGCGCAAGACAAATAGTATTGCACAAGCACATCACTGTTAATGGTCAGTTGGTAAACATTCCAAGTTACCAAGTAAAGCCAGGCGATGTTGTAGGTGTTCGCGAGAGCAGCAAGGCTTTGGAAAATATTGGCAATTCAGTAATGGCCAGAGCTAACCAGAACAGGTTTAATTGGTTGGAATGGAACGGCGAAAACATGGCGGGTACTTTTGTTACCTACCCTGAACGCGATGCCATTCCAGAAAATATCAACGAGCAATTAATCGTTGAACTTTATTCTAAGTAATAACAGTAGAACCCCCAACCGCACACAACATACTATGTCAATCCTTGCATTTCAAATGCCTGAGAAGGTGGTAATGGAGAAGGCCGATGATTTCAAAGGCACTTTCGAATTTAAACCACTAGAAAGAGGCTACGGAGTAACCATAGGCAATGCGCTTCGCCGCATTTTGCTGTCGTCTCTGGAGGGATACGCAATTACTTCCATAAAGATTCCTGGAGTTTTGCACGAATTCTCCACCATAGAAGGTGTAGTAGAAGACGTTGCAGAAATCATTTTGAACCTCAAAATGGTACGCTTCAAGAAAATTTCTGAAGCACCTATCAATAAAATTGTTGTTACTATCTCTGGTCAAGAAGCTTTCACGGCTGGCGATATCAACAAGTTTACTAGCTCTTTCCAAGTATTGAATCCTGAATTGGTTATTGCCAATATCGATTCTTCTGTTTCTTTAGAAATTGAACTTACTATAGATAAGGGCAGAGGATATGTTTCATCTGATGAAAACAAGCCTGGTAACGACCAAATGACTGGTGTAATTGCTATCGATTCTATTTTTACGCCAATTAAAAACGTAAAGTTTAGTGTTGAAAACACCCGTGTAGAAGGTAGAACCGATTTTGAGCGCCTGCTTTTGGATATTGATACCGATGGTTCAATTCACCCAGAAGATGCCTTGAAAGGTGCTGCTAATATCCTGATCAAGCATTTTATGCTATTCAGCGACCAAACAATGACTTACGAAATTGCTAAGCCAGCCGAAGAAGATACCGTTGATGAAGAATTTATGCGTATGCGTAAGCTTCTTAAAACTAATCTGGCCGATTTAGACCTTTCAGTAAGAGCTTACAACTGCTTGAAAGCTGCCGATATTAAGACACTCGGCGACTTGGCTCAACTTGAAGTGAGCGATATGATGAAGTTCCGTAACTTCGGTAAGAAATCGTTGACGGAACTAGAACAACTCATGACCGAAAAGAACCTTCAGTTCGGCATGGAAGTAGCAAAATTTAGACTGGAGGAGGATTAAGAATCATGAGACACGGTAAAACGATTAATCACTTAGGCCGTACCTACAGCCACCGCAAGGCTATGTTGAACAACATGGCTTGCTCTTTAATCATACAGAAAAGAATATTCACTACAACTGCCAAGGCTAAGGAATTGCGCAAGTTTGTAGAACCATTACTTACTCGTAGCAAGCCACAAAACGATACTATGCACAGCCGTAGAACCGTTTTTAGCTATCTTCAAGATAAGGAAGCGGTTAAAGAATTATTCGACGTAGTAGGCGAGAAAATCGCTGAGCGTCCTGGAGGTTATACCCGTATCATCAAAATCGGTACCCGTTTGGGAGATAACGCCGATATGTGTATGATTGAATTGGTAGATTTCAACGACGTTTACGGCGTTCAAGAAGAAACCAAGACTAAAACTCGTCGTAGCCGTAGAGGTTCAGGAGCTAAGTCTGGTGTAGCTGCTGCCGTCGCAACATCATCTATTGAAGATGCAGTTATTGTAGACGATTCTACAGAAGAAGAAACAGTAGTAGCTCACGAGGCGAATGAGGTTTCTGATGAAAGTGTTGCTTTCGAAGAGGTTGCTGAAACTGAAGAGGTAATTGAAGCTGCTTCTGCTGAAGAAATTCACGCTGCGGAAGAAGTTATCGAAGAAGCTCCAGTAGTTGAAACTACAACTGAAGAACCAGCTGCAGAAACGCCATCTACTGATGAGCCAGCTGCTGATACTAAAGAAGAAAAGAAAGCTGAGTAATCTTCTTTCTACTAAATACAAAACGGAAGCCCTACAGCTTCCGTTTTTTTTACGTCTAGTTTTTTGGGCATAAAAAAGCCTTTGAGAAAGTTCCCAAAAGCTTTTTTGATGACGGGCTAAGTTTTACCTTTTGCCAGCTTCGTATATTTTTTCAATGATTTCTACCACCTTAAAGCCTTCCATAGCGTTAGTGGTAGCAATTGAGCGCCCTTTTAAAGTAGCTACTACGTTTTCAAAGATATAGTGGTGGTTAGCTGCGCTTCCTTTATAAGCGCCATAATCATTAGCCTCGTTCACTGGGGCAAGTTCTGGCATTACATAGTCTTTAATATGACAAACTTCCACATCATTCATGTACTGGCCACCTACCTTAACGCTACCGTTTTCGGCAATAATGGTGATGCTACTTTCTAAGTTCTTATCGTAAACACTGGTACTAAAGTTTAAGCAACCTGCGCCACCCTTAACAAAATCGAAAGTTACGAGGCCGCTATCTTCAAACTCGGTTAGGTCTTTGTGATTGAAATCGTAGAAACGAGCATTGATATTCTTGATATCGCCAAATAGCCAGAACATAATATCTACAAAGTGGCTGAACTGGGTAAACAATGTACCCCCATCGGTTTCTGCACTGCCTTTCCAGTTGCCCAGCTTGTAATAACGGTTATCGCGGTTCCAGTAGCAGTTTACTTGCACCAAGTACGGCTTACCTAAAATACCTTTAGAAACTATCTCCTTTAACCAAGCCGAAGGCGGCGAATAACGGTTCTGCATTACGCAGAATACGAGCTTACCCACTTGCAACGATTTGAAAATGATTTCTTCGCAATCGGCTTTGCTTAGCGCCATCGGCTTTTCAACAACAATATGGTAGCCGTGCTCCAACGCCATCAGCGATTGTGGTGCGTGCATATTGTTTGGCGTACATATACATACAATATCGAAAGCCAAACCACTACCTAGCATTTCTTCTGCAGAGGTGAAGAAAGGGACGCTGTATTCGCTTTCAATGCCAGCCTTTAATGCTGGATTAATATCGCACATAGCAACTAGCTCGCATTCATCGTTGCGGGTTATCATGCTGGCGTGTCGTTTCCCTATATGGCCACAGCCTATAATGGCAAATCTAATTTTAGTATCGCTCATGGATTTAATCCTATTGGTTCTTTCTTAAAATACTATGTCTTGTTAGTTTTTACTTTTCTAATTTAGAAACTACTCCACTTTCTAGTTTATAGTTTTCCTTGCTTTCTGGGCAAATGGCTATGCCTTCTACATTGAAATGGAGTTTATGCCCATATTCGCTCATCCAGCCTACGTGTTTAGCAGGGTTTCCCACCCATAAGCTATACGGCGGGCAATACTTAGTAACTACTGCGCCAGCGCCAATAAAAGCAAACTCGCCAATATCGTTACCGCAAACTATGGTAGCATTGGCTCCTATACTGGCACCTTTTTTTACTTTGGTGGTTAGGTATTGGTCTTTCCTTACAATTGCAGAGCGGGGATTTATAACGTTAGTAAACACCATACTAGGCCCTAAAAAAACATCGTCTTCGCAAGTAACGCCGGTGTAAATGCTCACATTGTTTTGGACTTTTACGTTGTTGCCCAATTCCACATCTGGGCTTATCACTACGTTCTGACCTATGTTGCAGCGCTCGCCAATGGTGCAGTTAGGCATAATATGGCTAAAGTGCCAAATCTTTGTTCCTTTGCCTATGTTGCAGCCATCGTCTACAATAGCAGAAGGGTGAACAAAGTATTCTGAAGGGGCGGTGTTTTCCACGAACCTATTAATAAGGATTACTAAAATAAGCCTTAAAGTTACAGGTTTACACGAAAGTACGCCTACCAAATTTCTGTACTAGGCAAACTTTCGCCTTTGTTCAGCGTTCCTTTAGAAGAATAGAATGTAAATTTGTTCTTTATATTAAGGTTCAATAGCTATGAACCGAAATGTATTAGCCTTACCCAATAAAATGCAACCCCTCCAATCGATGGATACTAAGTTAAATGGGCTCTACGCTCCTTCCCTTACCAATTACCAACGTAGGCAAACCATTGAAGTTTCTATTGGTGAGGTGCCATTGGGAGGCAATAACCCTATCCGAATCCAAAGTATGACTACGGTCGATACTATGGATACCTTAGGGTCGGTAGAACAGTCTATTCGGATGATTGAGGCAGGTTGTGAATACGTGCGTATTACAGCACCTTCTGTAAAAGAAGCGGCAAACTTAGAAAACATAAAGAAAGAGTTAAAGCGCAGAGGTTATAATACCCCTTTGGTGGCAGATATCCACTTTACGCCAAATGCTGCGGAATTAGCAGCCCGTTTAGTGGAAAAGGTGCGAATAAACCCAGGTAACTATGCTGATAAAAAACGTTTTGAAATTATAGATTATACCGAAGTTGCTTACGCTGAAGAACTAGAAAGAATCAGGGATCGGTTCCTACCTCTACTAAAAATTTGCAAGGAATATGGTACTGCAATGCGTATTGGTACTAACCATGGTAGCTTAAGCGATAGGATAATGTCTCGCTTTGGCGATAGCCCTATCGGGATGGTGGAAAGCGCCTTAGATTTCATCCGCATTGCGGAAGACGAAGGGTTCTACAATATAGTAGTTTCAATGAAAAGTAGTAATCCGCAAGTAATGGTTCAGGCCTACCGCTTGCTGGTTCAAAAACTGGTTGAAGGTGGGCATAAGGCTTACCCCTTACACCTTGGCGTAACCGAAGCTGGCGAAGCGGAAGATGGCAGGGTAAAATCGGCAGTTGGGATAGGAACTTTGCTAGAAGATGGGTTGGGCGATACGGTTAGAGTTTCTTTAACTGAAGAACCAGAATTTGAATTGCCAGTTGCCAAATCTTTAGTAGATAGGTACAATAATAGGGTAGGGCATACCGCAAATCCTGAAATGGTAAGCTACCCCATTAACCCTTTCCAATTCACCAGAAGGGAAACTATTGAAGTTAGAAACTTTGGATCAAGCAATGTACCCCGCGTAATTGCTGACTTTAGCGGCCTAGGAAGAGCCATTGAAATTGCCGATTTGAAAGCCATTGGATTACACTATTTACCCGCTTTAGATAAATGGGCATTGAGCGATAACGGAGCCGATTATATTTATTCAGGTTCTAACCCTATCTCTTTTATGGTGGCTACTGGTTCCAGAGAAATAGTAGATTTTGCGGCTTGGAAACTAATCAAAGACACCACTCACGTTTATCCTTTATTGAATTTGGAGGAGTTTAATGAGGTAAGCACGCCGCATAGCGAACTCAATTTCTTAAAAGTCAATGACCTTGACCTTACTAAGGAGTTGATTGAAAAAATAGCAAGTTTTAATAATTTGGTACTGTGGTTAGAAACAGAAAATGCCCACGCTATGCCAACTTTGCGTGCTGCATTTGTTAAGTTTATAGAGCAAAATTGTAAGTTGCCAGTAATAGTAGCAAGAAGCTATGACGGTACCAACGAAGAAGAAACCCAACTCTTTGCCGCTACAGATTTTGGCGGTTTATTT
>Ga0114962_10003741_pt1 | contig 12244 bp, 19 predicted proteins | sample C_130820_MF_Meta_FD_87017 | JGI IMG/M metagenome (GOLD analysis project Ga0114962, IMG submission 87017) | Freshwater microbial communities from Lake Croche, Canada to study carbon cycling - C_130820_MF_MetaG | ecosystem: Environmental > Aquatic > Freshwater > Lake | place: Lake Croche, Canada... | reverse complement strand
GGTTTAGGTCAACGAGGTTCTGCACAGCCAAGCGGGCTTAGCCCTAATCCATTAGCTGAGAAAAAACCCTTCAAGAAATTTAGAGAAGCCATTGATAGTCCTGGTGAAGTTGCCATGGGTGTAGGTGGAGTGTTAGGTGGAGCTAGTAACAAAGAACCTATGGTTACACCAATGGATAAGTATGGTCAAGCAGGAATTACAATCAAAAAACAAAAGAAACCAGGAGCAAAATAAATGTTCACAAAAAATACAATTTCACAATCTATTATCGATACAGTTAATGGAATTTTAGCTGAAGAAGACAAGAAAGCTTTGCTCCTAGAACCTGAAAAGAAGACACCTTTTGCAAAATCATATAAGCCTTCAAATTCCGTTAAAGAAGATGCTGAAGAATTGGATGAATTGAGCAAAAAAACTTTAGGCAGTTATATTAATAAAGCTGTTGGCACAGATCCGCATCGCGGCACTAAAAGTTCAGTAGTAAATTCAGTTCGTGCTGCAAATTCTGCTAGGGCAGATTACATGCAAGGCGGATCAGATATGGATAGTTTAGACAAGAAAGTAACTGCCGCAGATAAAAACTTTTCGAATAGATTGTCTGGCATCAAAAGTGCAACTCGAAAGCTAGCTAAAGAAGAAGGTGAGCTTAAAGGTAAACAATCGAAATTGGATAAAAACCACAATGGTAAGTTGGATGCTGAAGACTTCAAAATTATAAGAAAAGAAGAAAAAGAAATTTCATTCACTGGAAGCCATCAGGCTAAAACAACGTTAAAGAATATCAAGAATCCTTCAGTGCAACAACGTATGGCTGCACATGATATTAAACCAGGTATTGCCGGTTATCGTGATCGTATTGATATGTATAAGGATGCTGAACATAAAGGCAACTTGAAGAGTGAGGAAAAAGAAATTTCATTCACTGGAAGTCACCAAGGAAAGACTACACTTGGGCACATCAAGAACCCTACGGTGCAACAACGTATGGCTGCACATGATATTAAACCTGGAATTAAAGGTTACCGGGACCGAATTGCTATGTATAAGGATGCCGAACATATGGGCAACTTGAAGAGTGAGGAAAAAGGGGAAGGTTCCCACGAAGATGATAAACAGGATAAAGCCTTATTCAAGAAGATGTATAAAAAGGCCGAAAAACAAGACGATAAATCTGAAAAAGAAATGTCTGAAGAGCGTCAACTATCTCCTAAAGAAGGTGCAGAAAAAGAGCGTATCGCCAAGGGCATGAAAAAGTCTGCCTCAGGATTCAAGGCACGCTACGGTAATCGTGCTAAAAGTGTGATGTATGCTACTGCCACTAAATTGGCTAAAGAACAAGTTGAATATATTGATGAAGATGAAGAAATGACACAAAATACAAAAGAACAAGTTGTGACAGTTAAACACGAAGATTCTGGTAAAGAACTTCGTATTGTCAAAACTGCTGTTCCTGATTATCAGAAACGTGGTTATTATCCTGTTAAAGAAGAAGTTGAGTTGGATGAAGCTCGTGAGTACCTTGCAGTGCACCCCAAGACCGACAAGGTAGAACATGTCAGCGACTCAGCAGAAAAACGCGATGAGTTCATCAAGTCTAAAGGCAACATGCACAAAGCTGCACAGGGAATGGCGGGTCAGAAAAAAGTTGGTGACAAGTACATGCGTGAAGACATTGAAGAATTGGATGAACTAAACAAAGACACTTTATATTCTTATGCTAGAAAATCTGAAAAAGACCAAGATAATCAATTCGGTAAAATTGGCAAAGCTTTGCGCGATAAAGATCCAGAAACTGGAAATAAAGCAGGCCATAAATTTTCAATGCGATCTATAGGGCAAAACCGAGCAGAGAAGCGCCTGGAAAAAGAAGAGGTTGAAGGTTTGGATGAACTGAATGACACCGAAGAAAGCGCAACAATAAACAAAAACACGAAAACAGTTGACGATTTAGGTGGCCGCAAGAAAGTTCCTGCCACGTTTGATAATGAACATAAATCATATAAAGTCAAACTCGAAACTGTGGCTGAAGGTAAAGGTCCAGAGACAGACAGTGTTCCTTTTGTAAAAAATGCTAACACTAGCAGTTCACCGATGGGTCTAGCAAAAGAATTAGCTCAAAAATCTTTCAAAAAAATCAGAAATGAAACTATGATAGGTACCGCTAGTGCAACATCGGAAGAGAAAAAGAAATGACACAAAAAACTAAGGATGTGGTGAAAGGTGTGGTTAAACGACCAGCACCCAAATCCACTTTCGGCACAGATCCAAATGATCCTTGGTCCGTTAAATCTAATGTGGCTGAAGGCATTACATCTGGGCGTAAAGATGTATTGGCTCGTTATTTAAAATCCAAAGGTTATAATCCTAAATTCATTACTAAAGACCAAAAGGATGCTCACGCCAAGACGGCCGACTTCCTTAAATGGAAACAAGACCATTCAATTTATGAAGATAATTTTGCAGACCCTCAAGCTGCAACCCAGTCACCATTTGACGGCGCCAATAACACTAACGATGTTGCGCCGACAAAGAAAAAGAATTCTAAGTGCGCTAGTATGGTTAAGGAAATTTATTCCAATCGTAGGGCATTCAAAGAAAGTTTATATGATTGGGAAAAAGAAGACAAGGGCGGAAAACCTCTAGGCAAAAAACCTATAGTGCAAAAGTCCAATAGCAATGATGATGCGGGTGATAATAAACCAAATTCTAGAATGACTCTTAAAGGTGGTACAACTTTAACGGGCCAAAAAAGAGATACACTTGAAATAGACCCCATGTTAAATAATCGGAATCACATGCCAGATTATAAAAGCACGGACAATAAGAAACTAAAAAAACAATAAATAGGTATATTACCTTTTAAGGAGATAGAACATGTCATCATGGGGAACTTACGATAATGCCGCCAATACACCGTTATGGGGCACGCTTATGGTCAACAAAGCACTAACTACAGCTAACCAAACAGCACTATACGCCAATACTACAGCAAACAATTGGGCCGTAACTTTAGCAGATGGTAGTGTTCGCAACGGTTATAAAACTGTCGGACTATTTGGTGTCGATAAGCAAGAAGCAGTAGCTTACACAGGAACAACAATTTCACATGCAGCACATGCTGGTTGGGTGCTTAGAACTACTGGCCAAGGTGGCCGCACTGGGCGCATAACGAATGAGACATTAGTTGCATTTAGTAGAATTATAGGCGATGGCGATGGTCAAACATACGCTAACGTTTCTATTGTCCTGACAACTTCAGGTAATGCGAGCGTTAATACCAGTGCGGGATATTCTAATGTTGCTATATTCACGGTAACTCCAACATTGACCGGCAATACTGCTTCTACATTGACTTATCTGTGGCAATACAATACGGGTTCTGCTTGGGCTAGCATTCCTGCGAATACTGTACCTATGCAGCACAGTGGTGCAACAAGTGCAGTCCTAAATGCAAGACCTGGCACTGGCGGCACAGCAAATAATAACACAATTTACCGTGTGACTGTAACTGCTGCGAACCAAGGAGTTGTAGCCATCTCCAGCAATGTGACAATTAGTATTCCAGCTTAAAGTTTAATGGGACTTCGGTCCCAACTTTTTTATGAATGTATAAATGTTTAATGATCTATATGAAGAAAACTTGGTGATGTATGCGGTAAAATGCTATATCTCACCAAGTTGCTTAATGTCTGAGTTCGAAGGTGATCTTAAAAGAACAAAATACCTAAAAAGGTTATTTCGTAGATACAAAGCCACTAAGATACTTAAAGAAAGATTGATACTTAATCACATCATACTTTTAAACAATGTATTTGGACCAGAAGCCACGGCCAGAATATTATTTTTTAGGACCGATGAAAAAGATTATGACTCACTAAAGACATTTTTGTTATATCTAAACCTGTTACCTGAAATGGTAATGGGCATTCGAGGTAGAAACATAATCACAGATGAAATTTCAGTAGATATGAAAATAGCAGAGATATTAAGGAAAATATGAAAAGCTTTAAACAATACTTAGAAGAGTCTGAAAAGAAATCATTACATGTCTTCGACATTGATGATACTTTGTTGCACACAAATGCAATGGTACATGTTAAAGACAAAAACAACAATCACGTAAAGACTTTATCCAATCAGGAATTTAACGATCACAATTTAAAGCATGGGCATCATTATGATTTCAGTGAATTTAGGTCTGCTAAAAAATTCCATGATGAATCTCACCCCATTCACAGTATGATTGACAAGGTTAAGGAATTATCTAAGAATAAACAAAATCATGTCATCTTTAATACTGCAAGAGCAAATTTTGATGACAAACATAAATTTTTAAGTACATTTAAAAAACACGGCATTGATATGAAGCATATCCATGTTATCCGAGCTGGTAATATAAATCACGAAGGATTGCCAGCAGAAAAGAAAGCTATTGTTATGCACGGTTATATCAAAAAGCACAAATATAAAGATGCTCACATGTATGACGACAGCAAAACAAATTTACACCATTTCTTAAACCTAAAAGATAAACATCCTAATACCGAATTTCATGCACACCATGTATTGGGTGATGGGTCAACGGCAAGAATGTAAAAATGAAATCATTTAAAACCTTTGTTGCTGAAGCCGATAAAAAAGATACGATTACCCTTGATATACCTTTATTGATTCGAGTTTTGGAACTAGCAAGAGAAGATATTAAAACTGACATGGATTTGCACCGAGTTGTTGAGCGATTAATTGACATTCGGAACAAAGGCACTTTAACTATGGATGATTATAATTTTATTGCCAAGCTAAAAGAAGAATATGTTAAAGAAGACGGTATAGGTGCTGGTGCCGTAAGTGCTCCCGGACCAACAAACACAGTAGGTTCAGGTGCAATTGCTGGTACCGGAGGCGCCGGTGGAGAACCTGGAGTTGACTTAAATAAGAAAAAGAAAGCACATAATCCTATAATTATAGGAATGGGGCACAGAAACACACCTAAGGGTTAATATGTGGATCTTAAAATGGTTACCTGATTGGTTATTTTATTGCACCTTCTTTGCAGGCCTTGCCGCATTAGGTGTTAGTTTCATTTTACCTTTGTATAGAACCGCTATTAGGGCAGTTTCTGCTTTTGTGATTTTGGGTAGTGCATACATGTGCGGAGGAATTGCAGACAACAATGCATGGCAAGCCCGTGTAGATGAAATGCAAGCTAAGGTTGCCACAGCAGAAGCTAAATCGCAACAAGAAACCGTAAAAATTGTCACAAAAATACAAACTAAAACTCAATACTATAGAACCAAAGGTGAAGACATTATCAAGTATATCGATAAAGAAATCATCAAATATAATAACCAATGTGTAATACCAAAAGAATTCATTGAAGTGATTAATAGGGCATCAACAGAATGAAATACATTTTACTAATCCTATTAATGTTATCTGGTTGTTCTACAACTGTTCCGGTTGTTGCTAAATTTCCTGAAGCTCCAGAAACAATGCTCCAAGGATGCCCTAAATTAACTAAATTAAAAGACGATGCTAAATTGAGTGACGTGGCCGACCTAATTGTAAATACATACACCTTGTATTACGAATGTTCAACTAAACACGCCGGTTGGATTGAATGGTATAATGCTCAAAAAACAATTTTCGAGGAAATTAAATAATGGAATTCACCAAAGGCCAATTAAAACAAATTATACCAAAAAATCCACATGTGGACCATTGGTATAATGCATTGTCAAAATTGTTACCTGATTATGAAATAAACACACCTGAACGCATAGCCGCATTTTTGGCTCAATGTGCCCATGAGTCTAATGAGTTCACTGCGCTTAAAGAAAATTTAAACTACAAACCCGCTTCTTTACGCAAAATTTTTGGTAAGTATTTTCCAACTGACGAACTTGCTCAAGATTATTGCAATCGTCCAAACAAGCAGGAAGCAATTGCCAATCGAGTATACGCCAGTCGTATGGGTAACGGCGATGAAGCTAGTGGAGACGGGTTCCGTTACTGTGGGCGTGGTCTTATTCAGCTAACAGGCAAAGACAATTACACCTGGTTTGCAGCAAGCCTACAAATTACACCGGAAGACGCTTCAGACTATCTACAAACTTTTGAGGGTGCAGCACAATCTGCGTGCTGGTTCTGGGAAACAAACACACTCAACGTTATTGCAGATAAAGGCGATATTCTCACTTTAACCAAACGTATCAATGGTGGTACAATTGGATTAGAGGATCGCATACGACATTATGAACATGCGCTACATGTTTTTAAGAGTAGCTAACATGCACATGGACAAAAAACTTCTAATTGGTGGTTTAATAGTATTAATCATACCACTTACGTTGGCATTTTGTGGGGGAGATAGGTTTCGTTATCCTTGTCAAAATCCAAAGAATTGGGATAAAGATTCTTGTAAACCCCCTATCTGTGATGTTACTAGAACGTGCCCAGAACACATATTTAAAGGCCAACGTGATCCTAGATTAGGACCACCTCCACCAACAATGCCGGCTGAACCAGTAGCACCAAAAGGAGTTAACTGTGGAAAATAATTTTTCAATGTATACCGAAGAACAGTTGATGGCTCGTTTGAAGTTTTTCATTGGGGTTTGTTTGGCTCTAACGTTAACTGGAATTATTTTTGTTATATTGTATTCAATCATCTTTATTACTCAACCACTGAACGCTATTAGCCCTATTGATCAAAAGTTTTTTGAAATGATTATACCAATTGCCACATTCCTGACAGGTACATTATCGGGTATCATGTTAGCCGGTGGTGACAAAGATTTAAAAGCTAAAGCAATGGATGCCGCAAATAAAGCACAACCTGTTCCAGCATCATTGCCGGTTGGGGGCTTGACAAGTGCTCCTGTTTCTGCGTATAATGGCGGTGTTCCTTTTTCAGCACCATTGGTTCCAACCGGTCAGATAAATACACCAACGCCTGGACCTATTGATGTTGTTGTTGGTTATGGTGGCAGAATGGCTCCTCCAGCAGCACCTCAACCATTGATTTAAGGACCTACCATGTTTAAGAATATCGTATTAGCATTATCTTTAGCAATCTATTCAATTAGTACATATGCCACACCAGAAGTAAAACCTGAAACAAAGAAGGTTTGCCAGACTCAAAAGGATGCAAAGGGTGTGGAAAAACAAGTTTGTAAAAATGTTAAAATCCATAAAAAACTTGAAGGAACTCCAGTTCCAGTAAAAAATGACAATAGAAACTGACATTAAAGTGGACATTGGAGTGTTAAAGACTCAAGTGTCGGCTATAATGTTGTTATGTTCAAAGTTGGATCAAGTTATAGAAAAATTGATAGACCAACATGACCGGCATTTGGTTAAGGTGTATGAGGATATGGATAAACGCCGAAAAGACACCGAGACCGACATTAAAGAAATACACGAACGTATTGATGATGTTCTTGAAAAAGTCCAAGGTACTGAAAAAGCCTTATTGGACGAAATGAAAGCTTTGCGTAAAGAGATGCAAGACCACAACGCAAAAGAAAAAGCCTCCTTGGATGGATTGCTCCAATGGAAGTGGATGATTGCCGGCGGTATACTTGCGGTCTCATGGTTGCTTTCCCACGTAAGTTCTGATACAATGAGTTTTTTCCTAAAGTAATCTTTTCTCCTACATTATGAGCGTTTTCATTGACCGCAAGTTCCTCCTCCAACTGTCGCCGAAATTGCAGAGATTCGTCAAGAAAAAAGACGACTTATACAATTTCCGGTGCCCACTCTGTGGTGACTCACAGAAAAACAAAACCAAAACGCGAGCATACGTATATCGCAAAAAGAATAATTATTTCTTTATGTGTCACAATTGTGGTGCTAGTACCTCATTTTTCAATTTCCTAAAGCAAATTGATCCCAATCTAGTGAATGAATATACGCTAGAGCAATATAAAGAATCTGGTAAAGCTAACACATCGGTGCCAGATTTGGTCAATGTGCAATCTAAACCAATATTCAATAAGAAATTGGATTTGCCGACGATTGAATCTTTGCCTGAAGACCATTTTGCTAAATCATATGTGATTAATCGCAAGATACCTAAATCCCATTTCACACATTTGTATTATGCAGAAGATTTTAAGAATTTCGTAGATGCATTCGAAATTGACAAAGATTTAAAACCCAATGATAAGAGGCTCGTTATACCTTTTTATAACAAAGAAGGAGAATTGACTGGATTTCAAGGTAGAGCTTTAGGTGAATCAAAGCTACGCTACATCACAATTAAACTAATGGACGAAGTTCCACGTATGTTTGGAATGGATCGAGTAGATGAAGAAGATGTAGTATATGTCTTTGAAGGTCCTATTGATTCCATGTTTATCAAAAATTCTGTTGCAGTCGCAAGTTCTTCATTAGAGTCTGCATCTGAATTTTTAGATAAATCTAAATTGGTCTTGGTGTTCGACAATGAAGCTAGGAATAAAGAAATATTGAAATTGATGGAACACGCCATTGACAACCACTATAATGTGGTTATTTGGCCTGAAATGATGTATGAAAAAGACATTAACGAGATGATCCTATCAGGATTTGACACCGATGAAATTTCTGATATAATGAAGAAGAACACGTTTGTCAATCTTAGGGCTAAAATGGAATTTGTGAATTGGAAAAAAATATGAATGTAAATTTGATATCGTACTCCCAAGGTGTAAATGGGATGAATTTGTTAGAACAAGTGGCTTATGCTGCCAGAGTATCTAATCCAACTAACCAGAGCAACATGGAGACTGCAGAGAAGTTGGTTAGATATCTGATTAAGAACCAGCATTGGTCTCCGTTGGAGATGGTCTCCGTCTGTTTGGAGATTGGAACTACAAGAGACATTGCTCGGCAGATTTTGAGGCACCGGTCTTTTTCTTTTCAAGAATTTAGCCAACGTTATGCTGATGCGTCACAGTTAGGCTTTAGCTTTCGTGCAGCAAGGATACAAGATACCAAAAATCGCCAAAATAGTTTTGAACTTGATGTTGAGAATGATGGGCAATCGATATTGTCTGGTACATGGCAAAACAAACAACGACAAATATTGGAATTGGTACAAGAAAGTTATAATTGGGCTTTAGACAATGGTATTGCCAAAGAACAGGCTAGGGCTATTTTGCCAGAGGGCATGACAAAATCACGTATGTACATGAATGGAACTTTGAGGTCTTGGGTTCACTATATAGAACTCCGAACCGCCAATGGAACACAAAAAGAACATCGAGAGATTGCAATGGCGTGTGCGGATGCAATTGAACCAATTTTCCCAATGATTAAGGAATACACAAATGAATAGTTACAGTGATGTGAGTAAATTTATGATGGCTTGTGATCAGAAAGAAACTGGATTTGGGAATCAATCAAACCTTTATATGAAATTGATTAATGAAGAATTTAGTGAATTGGTTGAAGCTATGTGTAAACATGATATGGTTGAAATTGCAGACGCATGTGCAGATTTAAAATGGGTCATTGAAGGGCTAGAACATACATTACAAATTCCACAACAATCAATTTGGGATGAAGTTGCTAGAAGTAACCTAAGTAAGATTTCAGAAACAGGAAAAGTTCTAAAGCGGGCCGACGGTAAAGTAATAAAACCAGAAACTTTTTCACCACCAAATTTAAAACAATTTATTTCGTAGGACAATTATGATCACAGAACAAAATAATAATATGGACATCACACAACAAATACTTTCACAGATTACCATCTTTCAAAAATATGCAAAACATATTCCATATCTAGATCGGCGCGAAAATTGGGCCGATCTATGTCAGCGTAACATGGATATGCACATTCAAAAATATCCAATGCTCACTTCTGAAATTAAAAAAGTATATAAAGATTTTGTAGCACCAAAGAAAAGTCTGCCTTCAATGCGGTCAATGCAATTTGCTGGAACCCCAATTGAGTTGAGTAACAATCGCATGTTCAATTGTGCTTATGTTGCTGCTGACCATCCTGCAGTTTTTTGGGAGACTATGTTTCTATTGCTTGGTGGCACTGGCGTTGGCTATTCGGTACAAAAACGACATATTGAAGAATTACCAGATGTTCTTGGACCCACAAACAAACCCCGCAGATTCCTTATAGGAGATAGTATTGAGGGTTGGGCTGATGCTATTAAAGTCTTGGTACGTTCTTATTTTGAAGGTAAGTCTGAACCAGTATTTGATTTCAGGGATATTCGTAAGAAAGGTGCTAAACTAGTAACTTCAGGCGGCAAAGCACCTGGACCAGATCCATTGCGGATTTGTATTGACCATCTTAGGTCTATTTTGAATGGTGCAATTGGTCGGAAATTGAGTTCATTGGAAGTGCATGATATGCAATGTAGAATTGCAGATGCGGTATTGGCTGGAGGAATTCGGCGCGCAGCAATGATTGCACTTTTCAGTGAAGATGATTTGGATATGCTCACATGCAAATCCGATTATAATGGTAGCCCATGGTATGAACTTAATCCACAGCGCGGCCGTGCAAACAATTCAGTAGTACTGAAACGTGGCACTGTAGATAAAGAACAATTCTTAGCTCTTTGGAAAATGACTGAGCGTTCCAAGTCGGGTGAACCCGGAATCTTCTGGACGAATGACTACGACATTGGTACCAATCCTTGTGCAGAAATTTCATTGAAATCATGTCAATTTTGTAATGTGACAGATGTTAACGTGGATAATGTCACCAGTCAAGAGGACCTCAATGATAGAGTCAGGGCAGCATCATTTATTGGCACACTACAAGCAGGATATACAGACTTCCATTATCTTCGTTCAATTTGGCGTGAGAACACAGAAAAAGATGCTTTGATTGGTGTGGGTCAAACCGGCGTCGGTTCAGGTAAAGTGTTGCAGTATGATTTGGTTGCTGCAGCAGAAGTTGTTAATGTCGAAAACGAACGGGTGGCGGAGATTATTGGCATCAACAAGGCCGCAAGAACCACTACATTGAAGCCTGCTGGAACTACTTCGTTAGTTGTAGGCTCGGCTTCCGGCATCCATGCTTGGCACAATGATTATTATGTTCGCCGTATGCGAGTAGGTAAAAATGAGGCCTTGTATACATACATGAACAATAACTTCCCAGAATTGATTGAAGATTGTGCATTCAAGCCGCATTTAGAAGCCATTATGAAATTCCCACAAGCTGCACCAGCAGGATCAATGATCCGAACTGAACCAGCATTGCAACTGTTGGAACGGGTTAAACGTTATAACATTGAATGGGTTGGCACCGGTTACCGGAATGGAGCCAATCAACATAATGTATCTTGTACTATTTCCATTAAGGATGATGAATGGGATACTGTTGGTGAATGGATGTGGAACAATAAAGATTATTACACGGGTATTTCTGCTTTACCGTACGATAATGGAACATATATCCAAGCTCCGTTTACCGATAGCACAAAGGAAGAGTTTGATGAATTGATTAAACTGTTCCACGATATCAATCTAGATGATGTCCTTGAACATGACGACAATACCAATCTATCAGAAAACCTTGCGTGTTCTGGTGGAACTTGCGAATTAGTATAAGGATAAAAAATGAAAAATAAAGTCGTAACGGGAGATTGTTTATTATGTGAATCTACATATGCAGTTGAATATGTTGAAGAGTTGACCTCTGAAGAAATGCCTGAGTTTTGCCCATTCTGTGGTGAACCCATTGATGAATTATCTGAAGAATATATAGAAGATGATGACTTCGATGAAAAAGAAACGGAATGGGAATAACTTGGAATTATAAACAACTTGAATTTTCAGAAGATTTAATAGGCGATAGTTATGGGTTTGTTTACATCATAACAAATTTGGAAACCGGGAGAAAATACATTGGAAAGAAATTATTCTATTTCTCCCGGACCAAACAAGTTAAAGGTAAGAAGAAACGCATTAAAGTGGCCAGTGATTGGAAAACTTATTACGGAAGTAGTGACGAACTTCAAAAGGACGTTGTTCTGTATGGAACAGATAAGTTTGATCGTGAAATATTACATCTATGCAAATCTAAAGGTGAATGCAGTTACTTGGAGGCAAAAGAACAATTTGCACACAAAGTAATGGAGAGTGACGAATATTATAACAGTTGGATCATGGTTAGAGTGAGAAAGTCACACATCAAGGATTATAATGAACGAACAGCTAAAACTTCTGCAGAATGCTGATTTTGACATATTTCATTTTCTGCCGGGAGAAAAAAAGAATCAAGTAT